>VSSQ01000030.1_pt1 | contig 233232 bp, 205 predicted proteins | sample 4763081 | NCBI WGS metagenome assembly VSSQ01 (sample SAMN12137344, study PRJNA551015) | bioreactor metagenome | isolation source: SDC9 anaerobic chlorinated ethene degrading culture | place: USA: Knoxville, Tennesee | collected 2015-01-01 | reverse complement strand
CAAGGTTTGCGGCTTCGGTCTTAGCCAGCTCTTCGAGAGCCTTTTTTTTAAGGTACGAATTATAGGCTGCCTGATACCTGGCGCCCTCGACGGTACCAGCCTTCTCGATGTAGTAATCGGCAAGGTTTGCGGCTTCGGTCTTAGCCAGCTCTTCGAGAGCCTTTTTTTTAAGGTATGAATTATAGGCTGCCTGATACCTGGCGCCCTCGATTGTGCCAGCTTTCTCCATATTGTAATTGGCAAAGCCTTCGCCAGCATCAGCCCCTTGAAGCTCACGAATTATTGAGAGCAGTTTTATTGCAGCAGGATTAGCTGCGGTAATAAGCCCATTGGAATCTTGGATGAGTTTTACATAGCTGCTGACGTATTGATTAATAATATCTTGGTTTGATGTTTCTTTTCCAAGCGCAGCAGCACGAAGCCTTATTGCCTGAATATTTTTTTCTATCTCATCATTTACTGCCTTAATATGTTCAGCGGCCTTTATATCTGATTCACTTAATCCTGCAGTTGTGTTTGTTGGCTTTCCGTTCAAAACTGATGATTGTCCCATCCTCTTGAGGGTTTCTTGGAGGGTGATAATTCTAAGTTCAGACTGAGCAATTGCTCTATTTATCTGCTCGGCAGCCCATATGTCCGCACCCCCGAGACTCGCCTTGAGGGCAGCCAAGTTCTTTTTCTCATTTGTAAGAGCGGAGCTGATAGTATCGACGCTACCTTCGCCCCGCAGAGCTGCTTGTAAATTATTAAACGAATCTTTTGCATCATTGCTTTTTTCAAGAAGCTCTGCCAGTTTATTTATTACTGGAGACAAACCTTTTGAGATCAATTCTCCAAAGTGTTCCTTTGCTTCAGATGTGGCAACCCCAAGTCGCTTAAGCCCAGCGGGATCCTCTTTTCCAATTGCTTTTGCTACTCCGCCAACTCGTGATTCAATTTCATTTAGTATTAACTCTACAGCTTTGCCCTTTTCTCCCGTAGATACAAACTTTTTTGCAAGTTCTTCTTGTGAATCGGATAAAATTACTCCAGCTTTTCTTAATGCACCAAAGCCTTCGACCGGATCCTCAATTGCTTTCCCTAGAGTTTGTGCGGCTGAGGCAGCATCTGTCCCCATTGTTTTTGATAAATCTAAAGATAATCCAATTGCGCGTTTAAACTCATCACCTGTGATAGCGGTGAATTTAAGCATTGCACTCTGTGCAGATCTAACCTCATTTTCTGATATCTTTGTTGCCGACTGCAGACTGGTAGCCATAGATTCTAGTTCGTCTGCAGTGAAACCTGCCGCTCCTCCTGTGGCCTTAATTTGGGCTTCAAGACGGCCATGTTCCTCTCGAGCTTTTCCAAATGCAGTTACAGACTCTTTGGTAGTTGTTACAATAGCACTAATTGTTTTAGTTGCTAGTTGATAAACTGCGAGTCCTCCCGCTATCTGCATTGTAAGTTGTGCGTAGGCGTTTTTTAATGATAGGGAGTTTTTGATATTGGCTTGGAATGATTTTGATATATTATCCCAGTCTTTTTCTGCAGTCTTTCCTTCGCGGGAAGCGCGCTTGAGATCTGATATAGCTTTATCAACCTCAGCGCGAAGTATTATTTTAAGATCTTCAATGTTTCCCACGCTGCTTCTCCCACTCGGCCGCTTGTTTCGCTTCGAACTCTTGCTCCAAAGCTTCAATCACTCGAACAACCAAAGGCTTTTCGAATCTCCACCCATATCCATGTGGCAGCCCAAACCGCCTAAATCGTGCCCATTCTTTCCAGCCCGAGAGAAAAAGCTCGGTCTTCAGGAGCGCTGGCACATCGCCCCGCCTGATCATCATTTTGTTGCTTTCATCCAGAGCAGAAGGCAGGATCTCCAACTCGTCAGGTGCGAATGAAAGCCAGTCCGGGTCATCCGCTGCACAATCTGCAAGAGCCAATTGTGCAGCGGCTCTTAGTTTTTTTCCTCCTCCTCATCAAGGAGGCTTTCGCGGAAGATGAATGACCCTATATTGATCGAAAGTTCACGTGCCTTGTTGATGCGCCCAACCCGGACCGCGACGAGATCGGCACCGGTTTCGACAAGCTCTCCTCCGACGGGAAAATTTGTGATTCTAGTGGCGCAGCGCCGGGTAAGCGCATGGAAGGATGCAAAAGTTGACTCGTGGCCGATCAAGCCCTCGAATGTCTCGAGATCAGGCCATGTGATCTCAACCTTTACCCTTTTTCCCGGTTCTAGTGGAACTCCTGGATCCTTCCCCTTCGGGAGAACTTTCCACTTGTTCCATGACAGATCCGGTTCGTACTCCGTCACCTTCGCTGATGTCACTTTCTTTGTGTTCTCCACCCTCAATCTCCTCATATGTGATTTCCGCGATCACAGTTTTTTTGCCGTGGTCATTGTGCGCTTCTATGATGCGGACGTTTTCAAACGCTACATCCACATGCATGAGCCTGATACCCTGGGGATCTGCCGGGTTTTCACCCGGCCTAATTTCAAGCCGGTTCATGGCTTACGCCGTGATGGTGCGGCGGGTGATGCTGGGCATTTCCCCACCAATCACGGTGTAGGCAAAGTTGAACGTCTGAGGTCCGTTCATGGGCTTGTCAACCGTGAGGCTGTCGATGATGGCCGGCATGTACTCCATGACTTCCACCTGACCGATCGTCGTAGTCTCCTTACGGCCGAGGAAGAAATGGAGAGTCCCAACAGCGATAGGAGCATAGGTCCGGACTCCGGCACCATTGTCGTCAACCAGCCGGAAGAACCTTCCGAGGATTTGATCGGCATTCACATCATTAGTGAAATAGCCGTCGATGTTGCCGGTGATCTCCGGCTTGTCGCCTTCCTCGTACGATTTCGCGGGATCAGTCTGGACGGTGTTCTCGTACTTCTCTTTCGAGGCTCCCTGTGGAACGTTGGTGACGAATCCGAGCTTCGCGAGGGTTATCGGCTTGGCCTTATCGCCGCTCACGATTGTGATCGCCGGCTTGTTGTAGACTACATCATTAACCTCGGACGTCGCGGGAAACGCCGAAGCTGCAGCCTTAGCGGTGATCTTGAAAAATTTCTCTCCAGTGAGAGCTCCAGCAGCGGTTACCTCTGCCCCTAGCGTTCCGAGGTAGAGATAATTTTTCGTACCAGTAAATCGATCGGACATAATGGTCCTCCTATTCGTAGATGCGGTCCAGCTGGACCGAGAGAATGAGAGTTACGACGCCTATTACCGGGGCGCCCGGGGTTGGAAGAGAAAAGTCGCAATCAATAATTTGGGATTCAAATACAGCATCGCCGGCGGTTGGATCATCTTCGAATAAATTATTAATTGCGTCTGCATATATCCCCATCTGGTCGGTTAAGGCTTCGGGTGTAGGAGTTTTTATTGCACAGACAATTGCTACGCTGGCAAGATATTCGAGCAGATCATCCGCTCGTCGTAATGTGTCTGGAACCACCATCACTGCGTTATACTCTTTAAGGAAAAATGGATCTTTCCAGCCGATTCCAAATGAGTTTATATAACCTACGTTACAAGCGTCTTCGCTTGCTTCCGATGCAAGTTTTTCGTTTAGGCGATTCTTTAAAAAAGCAGAGATGTTGCGGTAGAGATCCCAGGCTTTCATTATTGGTTTCCTCCCGCCGAAAAGTTATATTTTAGATATGCTTCATATACGGCCTCTTTAATTCGTTTTGGTTCTCCTGTTGCTTTCCAACTTTGGAATCCCGGTCTCATGAAGGGTTTAGGTCGAATTAAAACTTTTCTGCCGCGACCCGCGAGCATGCCCCGCTGCATCCCCCCGAGATAATTTAAATGTCCGTTTATATCTTTACCTGGTCTCACTGCGATAGAAGCCTTTTTCCCTTTGTACCTGTAGAATCCCATTGAACCACGGGTCTCCCCAGTGACCACGCCCAATACCTGACCGGAAAGCTGTGTCGTTGCGATGTGAGTACTGAGGCTTTCACCCCAGAGCGAGGTAATTCGCGAAGCCATTTTCAAAACTTGAGTTGTGGAGAACTTCTCTAGATCTCCATATTTTCGCTTCTGTAGGGTCATGGAGATCATATCCGTTGGCCCCTGTACGATTCGAAAACCTCACGTACAGAGAGAGGCAACCCAAGCTCATACTGTGAAGTTACGGATCCATCAGCACTAACCTGCCGCATCCCGGTTGTCCCGGATTCCAAGCGTCGGCGATTGTAACCAACACACTCAATTACCGCGAACTCGAGATCTTCAGGGATAGTTGTATATCCAAGAACACCTACAGCTTTTATATTTCCTATTCCATTTGGGAATATTCCTGAGTAAAGCTGAATAATCCCTTCATTGGGCAGGATCCTGTATTCTGATGAATCAAGGGCAGTATCTTCAGTGAAGGCTCTCGTAGAATCGATGGAGATGGAAGTAATTGATGCAATCGGGAATTCCGGCATAATGAGCTTGTCGCTTCCGCGTCCATCTAACTGAAGATCATATGCGCGAGCTTTTAACTTGCGACTGGATATTCTATTAGCAGTCGAGGAAACAGCATCAATAAGGAATTCCACAGCGTCTTTCTGATCATCGGAGAAGGACAAACACGCCTTTGCACGTTCCCATGTCGTCAACGCATTCACACCGAGAGCCATACACTACCTCTTACGCGTGATGGGGTCTGCCCTTGATCACCTGGGCCCCGATGGGAGTTCCGGTACCATGTGTACCGGAGAAGTCGGCGAGTAATTTGAGAAAGCGTTTACCGCCGATGTACCCGAACTGCTCGACAGTGGCAGCTGCGTGAGCCGCTACAAGACTCTTGATGATTCCGCCGTCTCCAACGGAGGGCGAGCCCACAAGGTCCTCGGCGATTACGGCAGTGTAGGTGGAATTATCGTCGGAGTGGGTGAGTTTGAATTCAATCTTGTTTGTTCCGTTGAAGGTGATTCCGCCTACACCGATTTCAAGAGCTATCTCGGCTGCTTCAAACCCGATAAGGTCTACGGCAGCAGGAGTATTGTCCGCGTCATACGTAGCGGCGGGGATGAGTTCGACCGCGGCTACCAGTCCATGGATTTCTTTCATGGAAATCTCCTTGCTAGGTATTGGTGGCTCCATACGGAGCCACCATGGCTATCCATCAGCTCGACGCGATCTTGAGGAGCTTGATGGCCTCAAAGTTGATGACATCGCCACCCACACGTTTGTAGGTGCGGAACTTCACTGCGCCCTCGGTCGTATAGGGATCGACGAGAATCTTGATGCCGCGGCGATCCACGATCTGGTAGCCCTGCTTCCAGTCCGCAAACGCGAGCGGGTAGGCATTCGCCCCGACATCCGGCATGTAGTCGTCCTCAGAGACCGGGTACCCGGCCAGCATGTCGGGCTGACCTGCCACGAATGACGGCTGCCAGAGGTAGTTGCCCTGTCCATCTTTGAACTTGCGGATCTTCGCGAGGGTGAGGTTGTTCGTGAGGAACACGCCGTTGCGACGGTACTTCGCCTTGAGTGAGTGGATCAGATCGATGATCTTGTCCGAAGGATTGCTGGATGCGAAGTCGGCCGCGGCGCCTGAGGCGATGTAGCCGATCTTCCCCCATTCATACGAGGCATTTGCGACGATGGTGTGGGAGAGGAATCCACGAGCTTTTTTCTTTCCATCTCCATCGATGAACCAGTCGTCTTCCTTCTCGGCGAAGGCGATGCCGGCTTCTTCAGCCAGCCATCCACCGACGTCGAAGTCGAGATCCTCGAGGGACTCTTCTGTGGCAACGGGCCTCGTGCGGAGGTTGTGGGCGAAAATCTCGATTCTGGCAAGCCCGGGCGTACCTTCATTTCCGGTCTTTTCATCACCTTCATCGTCTCCACTCGCAGTGAGCCCGCCCTTATTCACGAACTTGACAAAGGACGGCCTGCCGATGGTTTTTACATTCGCGAGTCCACGCATCGCACAAGTGGCAGAAGCGACTCTCGCGATCTCGGTATCGATTTCGGGGATTACAATGAATCCACCATCAGCGTTGACGCTCGCGCTGACTTTCGACACGAACTGTGTCTGGCGATCCTTGTTTCTCATCCATCCAACAAGCTCGTTGGCGATAGCCGACGGTCCCTGGTGAGATGCCTGGCCTGCTCCGCCCAGGTTGATCCTGTTGATCTGCGCCTTAGCTTCGGTAATCGAAGCTTCGATATTAGCCAGCTTGGCGTCGAGTTCGGCATGGCCCAGCCCCTTTTCGATGGCTTCCATGCGAGCGTCATTCGTCTCACGGTAGTCCTTCCAGGACTTGCCGAGATCCTCAAGCGCTTTTTTGACTTCGGGATCCATAGAGTACTCCTTACATCCAGATTTTTCGCAGCTCCGACAGAACTGTGACTAATTCGCTCTTAGCTTCAGTGTTGGACTGTTCATCATCCCGATGAGCAGTCTTCCATCCTCCTGAGGCGAGAGCGGCCGCCTCCTGGCGAGAAGCGCCTGCATCCCGCAGGAACTCCTCGAAGTCTCGTATCGATTTCACTGATTCGAATTTTGCACGAAGGGTGAGCGCTGCACGCGGTGCGTTTCTAAAGCCGATTCCGGACACGTCGTAGAGCGCAGCCGCTTTGACCGAATCTTTAATTTCGGATGCGAAGCCGGCATCAATAGCTTCCTGCTCGGTCAGCCACGTTTCAGCAGCCATGAGAACGCGGATTTCTTCTTCGGTCTTGTTGGAGTGCGCGACATAGATGCCAACGATCTGGTTGGCCATTTTGTCGAGCACGGCAGCATCGTGACGGAGCCGGTCGGCGTCTCCCCAGGTGATCGTCCACGGGTTGTGAATCATGAGGTAGGTGCCTTCGTCCATCGTGAGGGATCGCCCCGCTAGAGCGACGACGGAGGCCATAGATGCGGCGATGCCGATTATTTCAACATCGAGTTTATCGGATACCGTCTTAAGGATGTTGTAGATTGCCATTCCATCGGTTACGGATCCTCCGGGTGAGTTGATTGTGAGGTGGACAGATTTTGCCGATTTTGCGAGGTCGAACTGTTGCTTGAATTCGGCAACCGAGATTCCCCAGCCACCGATTTCATCAAAGATTGAAAGCTCGGCGACATCGTCTATAACATCGAGCGAGTACCATTTTGTGCGGATCATAGTGCCGCCCCCTTCTTTGCGTTTTGGATTTCTGCAAGCGATAAGTGGCTGTCGCCATTTTCCTCAGGCTTGGTGAGAGGGTTTTCATTTTCTTTCGCGCGAACTTCGTTTTTAGAAAGAATCCCTTGATTGCGTGCTATCTGGTACGCCTCGTATCGGCTCTTGATATCGCCGCGGAGAATCGCATCGAGGTTGTGCTCAGGGAAATAAAACTCAGGGGCAGAGAACAAATTCCGATGAAGCGCCTGTTCTACGTTGATGATCCATGGCCTGATACAATGGACTACGAAGGACAGCATGAACTGCTCCGCACTCGCATAGGTTGCCGTATTGCTATCTGACTGCAAGAGGAACATGGGGACTCTGAAAAGTCCCGCAATATCTGCGCGTTGAAATCGACGCGTTTCAATGAATTGAGCGTCTTCGGCCGTGATATCTATCTTGGTGAAATCGGCATCTTCCGAGAGAACGTGCAGCTTATTCGATCTTGAAGCACCACCGTGATCATCATTCCACTGAGAGCGAATTCGATCAGCCTGGCCTTCGGCCAACTTGCCCTTTATTTTGATTACACCACTGGGAGTCGCCCCGTTCGACCAATACTTCCCTGTGAACTCCTGAGTTGCGAGCGCAGCACCGAAAGACTCTCGGGCATCCGCGATTACCGACCGGCCGAGTACCCCATCTGAGGAAAGTGCTCTGATATGCAGAACCTTGATACCTGGCTTCGGGTATGGCCCGAGCGTTTCACCTTTCGATCCGGTGAATGTATATCGGAGCGTGTAGTCTGGAAGCTGCTCTACTTTGGCTGTATCCGGATTCATCGGAATGATGTCGTCGATGAGCATGTCGCCATGGTCGAGCGCGAGGGCATAGTAATTCCCTCGGAGTAACAAATGCGTGAAGAGCTGCACTCTCCAATCGAACGATGTTTGCCAGGGATTCGGTCTTGTATGGAGCACCGAGTAGATAGGATGTTTTCGCGCAAGCTCTCTGCCGCCACTATCGAGACGGTGATAGATGTCCAAGGGAAGTGAAGCGCATGTTTCCGCGATGATGCGCACACAGGCGTTTACCGTAGAGATACGCATTGCGCTCTCGGAGGTGACATTCATCCCTGATGCCGAGTTGTAGCTCCATCCGCTTGCTTCTTCGAGTTTCTTGATCCAGTCCGGATCGGTGAGCGCCTTCCAGGCGTGGCCAATTCGATCCCTGAATTTCATCCAATGATCTCCTCTGCCATCAGATCTTGACCAAACCCTCCGCCATTCCGTATAGCTCTATCGAGCGCCATGATGAGCGCCACAATGCCATCGATCTTTTCTGTAGACTTCTCTTTGTCAGGTTTAATATTTCCTGCTGCGTCTTTCTGAACGACCACGTTGTCGGCCATCCATCGGAGTACTGGATTCCCGCCATGCCGAATTTTGTGGGAAAGTACGAGGTTTAATAGTTCTTTCGTCGGCCCAGACATGGATGCAAACCCCTGGCCGAAAGGGACCATTGTTGCACCATCGTCTTCAAGGTCATGGACGATCTGCGTCGCATTCCATCGGTCATAAGCTATTTCCCTAATCTGGTATGATTCAGCCTGATCGCGAACCCACTCACGGATGTACCCATAATCGATGACGTTCCCATGAGTAGCGGTCATATATCCTTGATCTACCCATAGGACGAACATCTGCTCGTCGTGCTTTGATCGAGCTCTTAAGGATTCCTCTGGAATCCAGAAGTGTGGAAGCACATCGAATGTGCCATCCTCATTGGCGTGCACCATGACGAATGCTGCAATGTCTGTCGTTGATGCTAGATCGAGGCCGCAGTAGTAATCTCCACCGTCCTGATCTAAGTCCTCCAGAGGCAGGCATTCATCCCAGTGTCGCATCGGGAGGAACCGTGACTCCTGCTTGACCCATTGATTCAAGCGAAGTTGCCGGAATGTGTTTTCGAGCGCGGGAGTTTCCATCGCCATTTTGCAGGCTTCTCTAACCGACTCAATGCTGATAGTTTCTCCGAGAGACGGATTGCACTTTCGCCACACGGCTTCATTTGTCCAGTCATCATTTTCTTCTGCGTAGTAGAGTACGGGAAGGAATGACGGATCCTCGATGATCCCATCTTGAACTTTCCTTGCGTACTCGTGGACTTCCCAGCAAATAGAGTGTCGGTCGTGTCCTGCTGTTGTGATGAAGAAGAACAGCGGCTGCCGTCGTGCATCGCCTGAGCCAATAGTCAGCACATCATGTAGGCTCCTGTCTGGTTGCGCGTGCAGTTCGTCAAATACGACGCCATGCACATTAAATCCGTGTTTCGTATGCGCTTCTGCGGAAAGCACCCGATAAAACCCACCGTTGTTGTGGATAATGCGTTTTGTTGAATCAATTATCTTGCATCGAGACGCGAGTGCCGGATTATTTCGTACCATCTGCGCTGCGACGTTAAATACGATAGCAGCTTGATCACGATCTGCCGCCGCGCTATAGATCTCTGCGCCTGGTTCGTTATCAGCGAACAAGAGTCGTAATGCGATTCCTGCTCCGATTTCGCTTTTACCGTTTTTTTTCGGAACTTCAACGTATACTCGTTTATATTGCCGCGAGCCATCTTCTTTAATCGTTCCGAATATCTTGCCAATTATCTCCGCTTGCCAAGGAAACAGATCGAACGGAGTCCCAGCCCAGCGGCCTTTCGTATGGGTGAGGTAGCGCGGGAACCAATCGATGGCCCGCTGGGCAAGCTCCTGATCGTACAAGTCTGTACGTCTCCCGAAGTTCAAAAATTCAAGGACTAATCCAAGTCCTCGTCTACTCCATCATCAATATCTGAAAGGTCAATTCGCGCTCGCGCCGAGGGCGTGAAACCGAATTGCACCGCAAAATCCTTAATCTGCTTCATGGCTACATTCGCCATCGCGACTTCCGGCCTCGGCATCATATATCCGGTAGTCGTCACGAATACCCTCCCTTCTTCCTGTAGCACCTTGTCGGCGTGCTGCAGATCAGATACCGCCTTGCAGTAACAGGCAAACGCCGCAAGATCCCCGTCAGTAAGCAAGTGCATCCGCTCTAACGTTGGAGCCAGCCGCCTCCATTCCTTACGGGCCTTTCCATCAAGCCATGTTGGACACCTTGGTGCTTTCGTACCGAATTTAACCAACTTCTTCGGTATCTTCTGGTGCCCCCGGTTGCCCTCTAAAATTCGAAATTCAACAGGCTTCGCGGCAGGGCCTCTCACTTTTACCCCCCTCCCCAAAACTCTAGGGCGCTTGTGTTGGGGTATTCACTGCGGTCTATGTCAAAACACTGTAAAGAATCGCATATCCCCCGGTATGATGTATTTATATGCTGTTTAATACGATTTCTTGCGACCATATCCGCCATCTTCCTTGATCGTCTTCCTCGAATGCTCGCCTCTTAGTCTGGGAATAAGCGTGTACTTCTCGTGATCCGGCTCTATTGCAGGGTTATATCTCGGCATGTGGTCTATGTCGTATTCTGGCCACCTTTCGGATGGAATCCCCGTCGTAACAAGAACACGCTCGCGTATCTTTCGCCATCCATCACCATAGCCGCGATGTGATGCGCTCCTGCGAATATCCGGCTTTCTCGCTTGTGTGCGAAGTAAAGCATGATCGTCGCAGTAGCCAGATGGATCGTGCGTCAGCCCTGGGCACATCGGGTATTTACATGGGCGCGCTGGCTTATAGGGCATCTTCACTCCTGGACGCTCGAGAAATAAAAAAGGCGAGGCCAAGTACCTCACGTTGCCGTGTGGTGCTTGGCCTCGCCTCTGGTTACAGGAGCGTCAGTCAAATTGTGGAATTATCGCTCTCGAAGATCCTTTCCTCACTGCTGGTTGCAGCCGTGTCGGTCAGGCGATGAGCGATCTCCCATCATCGCTTTCTGTTTTCACTTACAACACAAACGTTTCGCTTTGTCAATGACTTATTCACTATTGTCGTTACTTCGCAGTGAACTATTTTCCCATTTTGAATTTTTATCTCAAGTCGCCCAAATTCAATATCTGCTAGAAGCATTCGCAGGTCAGCAATATCAGAATCTTCGAGTCTCAACTCACTTTCTCCGTTGGATGTATAGTCTTAAATTTCCGGAACTTCTCAAATGCCTTATCTTTCTGTTCCTTTGATGCGAGCTCGTCATCAGGGACCGCCGGAGCTGCCGTACTCCATGGCTCAGTTTGTTTCTTGGACTCTTGGGGTAGAAGCTTTATTCGAGAGAGTAATTCGGTGAGATTGTCCGTCGATGCGAAACTACCGAAGCGAAACTCGGCTTGTCGCGATTCCCGTGGTGCCCCGCGTGATTGCTTCGAACATGCAAACCATAGGTCTCGCCAGTTCTCGAAGTAAAAGTCTATGGCCTTCATCGCAAGATTCAGATTGCCTCCGAGAAATTCGAGTACTTTCTTCGAGGCGAGGTTCGCCCTTTCGTCTGGCATAGTCGTAATACCGGTGAGTTCGTTGAATCTATGGTACCAGGTGTTCGCAATCTTGAAATGCGCACCGGTCAGATCTGCAGCCTCTTCCTGCCTTTGGAATTCCCTCGCGCGCGCGTATCCCCCTTCTTGTTCTTCTTCTCCTTCTTCTTCTTCCCCCAGGGGCTTGGAAGGGGCTTCCAAGGGGCTATGAAGGGGCTTTGAAGATCCTTCGGTAGGCGTGTTGTTGTCATCATGCCCCGCGTTAGTGTCGGAGTAACCAAGTGCAGTCTGTATCTCTTGTTTAGCATGAGCGAGCACTAGGAAAATAAGAGACTTATCGTTTACGCCACGTAGTTCGTTGGCTATACATTGGAAACGATTATCAGCTGTCTTCTCGGGGTAGTTATATTTTGCCCAGTTTAGTATCGCCATTTCTCGGGTTTCCGGATTGTACCTAATCCGTTTAAGGTATCCTTGAAATCGATCAATCAGCGATTTGACTGTTTCCGGGGCATACCCAGTATCGAACGCAATTTGCTTTAGCGATATCTGGTATATTCCACACTGGTTCGTATGCTCGTTTGTCATGAGATAAATATAAAAATACTTATCCTCAGGGCTGAAAGAATCAACAACCTTTGGATCTGACCAAAACTCTGTATACAACTGACGATAAGGTCCCGCCATTTTATTCTCCTACTCGGTAAACAATAAATTATCTCTTTATTACTTACTGATTACCCCGCAACGGATGAGTCTCCGTTTTGCTTCTGCTTTGGTCCATCCTGCTTTTCCTGCAAATAAACCAAGTCGCCAGATAAGCAACTCCGCCATTTTCTCATTTGCTTCACGTTCCCCAGTTAAGCAATCAAGGCGAACTTTGAACGATTTTTCTCTTTCATATACTTTAACCCAAAGCACACCATTTCCATCGAGAGTTATCTCTGGATTATGGTCAGGGACTTTTGCAATTTCAGCTTCAAGATTTACAAAACACTTCCCTATAACTTTCATCTCAATACCTCCCTAGAATGGAATATCTTCATCAACCCTGTCTTGTCGGCCCTGTGTTTGTGATGCTTGGTTTCTTTCTCGTGGGAACCATGCTTCGATATAAAAATCAGGGTACTTGTCACCAGACTGCTTCTTGTCATTTTTAACCAGGCGACATTGCAACTTCATGCCGGCGGGTAGGTTGATCCCAGAATCAGACAATATTTCTCCTGAGGTAACCTTCTTGCCTTCTTTTTCTCTGATCCAAAGTGATCCTATTCGCATAATTACCCCCTTTTAGCCTTCATCTTTTTAAGCGTTAAGCAGCAGAATAAAAACACAGATGCAGCTATAGCTCCTCCAATAAAAAGTCCTATACCTTCATATATGGTTATCATATTTGCTTCCCCTGTGATCTAATCCTGGCTGTTGCAATAGGACCGAACTTTTCATTAAACCAGGCAATAGCCTTGGTGATCGCATCTTCTCGATTTTTTGCAAAATACGGAGAGCCCCATTTGAAATCAGGTTTAAAACACCCACCTTGCCCAAGCTGTGGGAGATGCCAACGCATCCCCCACAGTACCACCCCGGGTTTTTGGGGCTGTATAAAGATTTCGCCGTAATTGAAAGAGATTTTTTCCTCTTGGTTACTCATGCAATTATTGCAATATCTTTGATAGCGCCTTCAAGCCAGCATTTAATGTTGAGGACGGTATCGTTTCTCCATTTCCCGCCGTCTGCTTCGAACAGAGCGCAAACCGGATTTTTACCATCCTCGTCAGTCCTAATCCTGAATAGGAAGTTTGACTCGACCTGATCCAGTTCACGGAAAGACCGATAAGGTTTGAGTATGACAATCACGGGCGCCGTCTCGGTTCTCTTAAGAGCTCCAGTGACACCAACTTTGACAGTAAGTGTCTGGCTTATGCCGTCATCTTGGGTTTGAACCGCCATTCCCGAGGAAAGATTCGACGTGTAGGCGATGATCCTTTCCAGGTCAGGGTTGAGCTGGAACATGGATCTCAACCGGATCACGAATTCTTCGACAACCATGTACCTTTCGAACGGGTACTCTTGGAGCTTTTCATCAACGGTTGCAGTCGCGAAAATATCGCGCTTCCGGTTGATGCCGCAAAGCTTCGAGACTAAGGAGACCCGCTTCACGTCTTCAACGTGAAGCATCAATTCAGGCTTTTTGATCTCATCGATATTCTTCTCGAGATAGGCGACGAGTCCTGTAAGCGTCGAAATCTTGACCGGATCCGGCCGTGGAGCGAAGAATACTGGCTTCATCTCTCCGCGGACGAAAGTGAGATCACCTATCTTTTCCCTTGCTCCTTCATCACGCAACTCACAGATTTTATCAATTGCTCCGCTTTCCATTTCCATCTATTCCCTCCTTACTGGATCGTGATATTTTTCGTCCCCGGTTGTAATTCTTCAATTCCGGGGAGAACTTGCTGCCGTGGATCATCAGGATATGCGACAAGGACCTCTCCTTCTTTCTCGAAGAAGATAAATGACTCATGATCCTGAACCGTTGGAAGCTTCGCTTCACAATGAATCTGTGAAGTTGCGTTTCTCCTGGATTTGTCCGGCTTAACCTTAATCTTGATTGAGATTTCACGGACTGCATCGGGTTTTGTGTTGATGTCAGCGATGTTCGCCACCAACCGCTTCCATTGTTCCTGAAATAGATCTATCAGCGCACCACCGTTGATGGTCGCCAGATCTACTTCACCAATCACGCGATTCATTGGCATTTATGCCTCCTCTTTAGCGACTGGATATTCCATCATATGTCGCTTATTCGCTTCGATAATTCGCCCAGGTACCCGTAGGTGAGGGACTTGGTCTTTGCTCATAGCGCCTTAAGAGTCCTTGTTTCGAAATGACCTGACAAACGGGGCACGGATCTCATAATGAGTCTGGCATACCGACTGGAGAAATCATTGTTGATCTTGTAATCCGAGGGTTCATGTTCAGTCTTTTCATATGCATATCGCAAAGTTTCAAAGAGGGCTTTTATTCCACGGTGAAGGCCCCGCGACTGATCATCCAGTGCGAGCCTCACGAGGTTACGGTACACATGGGGGTTTTTGTGGTGAAAGTCGGCAAACCTCTCGTCAATCGTTGCCCCCTCACCTGGCAAATTTGGAAATAGCTCTAATTGAGAGTGGGGGCTTCTTGAAATAGACGGAATTTCGATATTCATTCATGCCTCCCTGGATTTGCCCCAAATCTGTGAGTACATAGCCCTGACAAGAGGGGTTGTCCGCTTTTTGGCTCATGTCCGGGCTTCTTCTCACATTTAGGTTCTTCTTTTATTAATTCTCTGCCTTTATAAGGGGATCCTGTTTCTATGCACCTGCGAACTTCTTTCATCCTCTCGGGAGTGCTGGCGCCCAGTTCGCAATAGATCGAGGTCATAGAGTTGAATTTGACGCCATCAATCCAGAGGACTATTCCCGGGTTTTTCTTTCTATAACTCATTGCAAGCCCCCACTCGTTTTGTTATGGGAAAACCTCTCGCCCCGGATCCGGAAGAGGAGGTTGAAACTTCTAGATCAGGAGTTTGAGGTAAGCTGGCTATTTCGATGTGGACGCCGGGGGTTTCGTCCTGGAGGGCATACCGCTTGAGAGACTGAACCAGTACGACCTGACTGTCATCGTGCCAGGCATGCGCTCTGGTCAGCGCGTCCATGACCGCCTTTTCAAGGTTGTCTATATCAGGCTTGTGCTCCATCCAGAATCGATAGGGATCCTTCTTCGGCTTCAAGAAAAGGAACTGCATGTTCAGTTCCACAGCGCCCGAGAGCTCAGGTTTGCACTGGTAATGGAAGTGAAGAATGATGAGACTCTTCCATCCATCCGCTCGACTATCGTGATATACGCCATTTCGCCCCGCGCGCGGCCGGGGTGCTGCGATCGGATTCCCCGGCACAAAGAATAAAGCATATTGGGCCCCGCCGATGCTCATGATCGGGGCGACATATACACCATCGCGCTTTTCGAAGAAGCCGTTACTCATCTAATCGACTCCGCGAAGGCAAGAGCGGCATTTTTATCAGCGAACGTCCGCCCAAAGATCTCCCCGTAACGTTCATAGGTGACGAGGACCGACCCGTCTATATCGGGCTGATGAACCGACAGAAGCTTCATGCCGGCGAAGGAGTATTCAAGGGAGCGAACTGTGCAGAATCCCAGGCCAATCATAAATGCTATTATTGCGAGCAGCATGACGATCGCCCCGAGAGGACTCTGGTTTCTCATCGAGTCGCGTTCGCGTTGATTACGTATCCACTCTGATCTGGTCATCTGGCTACCCTCGACTGATTTCTTCCCGAGACAATTGCTGAGATATCGGGGCGCACGAGCTCCCCTGATGTATCAGTGATGCCCTCAAGCCATGCAATGAGATTGGAACGGAGAATGAGAATTCTTGAGCCGACTCGAGCTGCGGGGATTTCTCCACGTTTCACGCGATCGCGAATTGTGCGATCACATACGCCGCATGCGTACGCAGATTCCGAGATTGTCAATGCGATTTTCCCTGGATTAATGTCAGGTTTCTGATCGTCTTTCTGCATATCTCCTCCTCAATGCATTCAGGGGAAAGAAGGGATTGAATGGGCGCCCCGCGCCGTTACGAAGCGCTATAAATGCATTTATTCTCCCCCAGCTTCCGCCGCTCCCGGGTAGGCATTAACTCCCATCGCTTCCGGCGTTCTTCTGCGGGAATATCCATCCAGGCTTTGTAAGTTGAGAGATACCAGCCCTTTGGGCTCTCCTGGTCTGGTTTCCGGCCGTAGTTTGGAAGACGCCAAGGTTCCCGATAAAAGGTTGTCCTGGAGACTCCCTGGCGTTTGGCGATTTCTCCCACTGTGATGATGATTTCCCCGAGCAAGAGTCGGAGAGAGTCTTCCTGGGATAGAACCTTGGCGGCCAGTTCGTTGACCGCGCCGGCGAGGTCTGCCCTGGCGTCAATCATCTTGGGCCTCACGTTCAGGAACGAAGCCTTCTTTATTAGACATAGAGCCTCCTGTCACTTGCTGCGAAGGTTGAGAAAACCCTCCCACGGGTGTACTCTTGAAGTGCGAACAACAATTTCTTTCCCAGGGAGGGTAAAATGATCAAAAAAGGCGAAGATGCAGTGTACAATCGCCAAGAAGCGGTAAAACTTGCACTTGAAGTTCTGAATGCGCAGCCGGGGCTTTTACTGCCAGCACTGGATGGAGTCCAAATAGCGGAGCGGATCTGCTCGATGGCCGAGACATTCATTCCGTACATCACCGAAGGGAAGCTCCCGGTTTATCAGGATCTGCCGGTCCAATAACAAGGACAGTTCTCCTAGTTTCATACTTATTCCCGAGTGAATCGCCCTCACTAAATTGTGGGCTCACGCTGACGACTCGGTAGCCAAGTGCTCCGAGAGAGACAATTACCTTCATGAGTTGCTCGTTAGACATAGAGCCTCCTGTTTGAAAAGCTGATCACAGAAGAGTAAACTAATCGGCTATACTCTTTCCGACTAACATCTTTTCCAAATCGTTTTGAATCTCTATTAGTGCCGGAATGAGTCTTTTGAGAATTAGGTAAAGAATAGGGATTAGATCCATTGTGCTCTCCTTTAATATTGAAGATTGAAAAAACCCTCCTCCGGGCGTACTCTTGAAGTATCACCAACGATTTCTTCCCAAAGGAGGGCGATTTGATGAAACCGATGTGTGCAAATTGCGGGAACGAAGTGGGCCTGATCAGGCAGCCGGCTAAACCTGTTCCGCCTGAGAACATTGACCCAGTGTGTGACGTCGTCATATGTTCGAACTGTGGTGTCATTCTTGGGGTTCTCCCGCCGTATCGGGATCAGTTCGATTTTGAGTCGCTTCTGAATCAGAGGATTCAGGATGAGGCCCTCCGGAAGAAATAAGGAAGCGCCCGGTAGGATCGTTTTCAGGTAAATCAATCCGCAGGCTGATGGTGCTAAACTTATCAGATCCACTGATTACGACTCGTGAATCAAGACCGGCTTCTATAAGTAGATTTGAGATCTCTTCGTAAACAGACCTGATAGCTTTCTCTCGGATCTCGACCGCCATATCGACGGCCTTTGTTGCTTCGCGATATTCGCTAACAGCCAGTTGAAGCGCTACTCTCACAGGTTGGCCTCCTTTCGTAGACACCTATTTCTGCATGGCGTTCTCGTTCAGGGATTAGGACAAGGCGATCTTCGTCCCGGTACATCGCGATCTTCTGCCCCGCTGCGATTCCGATGTCCTCGATATATTCGTTTGGTATGGAAACCACGTGTCCTCGGGACCCAGCTTTTCGAATTCTGTATTTTCGGATTAAGACCATTACGTCTCCTTGTCCAATTACAAAAAGCATAATACGTTCATATGGACGTAATGTCAAGCAAAATAATAGTGCAAAAAGACAATTTTCTGGATTACTATGTGGCGTATGGACTTTTATGAGCGGGTAAAAGGACTTGTTCGTGAAAAGAATACTACTATACGAGCAGTGACAGCTCGTGCGAACCTGTCTCTTAATTCCTATGACACTATGAAAAAAAGAGGGATCCTCCCTAGAGCACAAGAAGCAATGATAATAGCGAAAGAGCTGGGGACCACTGTTGAGTATCTACTCACGGGAGAAGGAGCGCCGAAAAGTTATGTACGGTATGAAACAACCGAGGGGCTTATCCTTCGCGACACAGAGGGTCGAGAAGCTCCAATCAATGGGGATCTAGCCTTAATCCCTATCCTTCCCCAGAAGGTAGCGGCCGGCAATGGACAAGAACTCATCGATGAAATTCACAGGGTAGGGTTGCTCCCGTTTTTGAAGCGAATGCTGCGGGGTACTGCTCCTTCCCAGGCCAGAGCCCTGGAGGTTCGTGGCGATTCGATGACTGGCGTCCACATATTCGACGGTGATATGATCGTATTCGTACCCGGGGAGATCCGCGGGGATGGTATCTACGTCCTCAGGGTAGGAGATGAGCTTATCGTCAAACGGGTTGAATTTGATCCCATTTCTCGAAAGCTCCGGATAATGTCTGAGAATCCCCGGTATCCGGATCGTATTGAGTCGGCCGACGGGCAATCGGTGGCAGTTGTTGGCAAGGTGTATGGTTGGGTGCATGCGCATCCATATTAAATAATTCTCTAAAAGAATTGGAGGACAACATGATTTGGGTGGTTATCTGGATCGCTTGTGGTGTTCTCGGGGGAATCATCGGATCATCAAAAGGTAGAAAAGGTCTTGGATGGGGGCTTGGTTTTTTGCTCGGACCAATTGGTATGCTTATTGTTGCAGTTATGCCAGAAGACAAAAAGGCTATTGAGAATCAGGCAATTGCTTCAAATGAGGAACGGAAATGTCCTTATTGTGCAGAACTTATAAAAAAAGAGGCTATAGTCTGCAGATATTGTGGTAAGGATCTTCCAAAAGAAGAAAAGCCTATAGTTGTAGAAGAACCTGTCCGTGGGAAATGGAAGTGTGCTAAGTGCGGAGAAGAAAACTATTGGACTGCAAAAGTCTGTTCTATTTGTGGGGCAAAAGGGCAACAAGCAAGTTAGCAATAAACCTACATTCAAAAATTTATAATTGCTAATATATGAAGAAACTAGATGATGAAAAGCTATCCCGCTGGCAGCTCCATGGGCCTGCCCTGCAACTTAAATTGAAACCTAAGTTGTTAAAAAGGAATAACGATAGAATGTTCATCAAAAGTATATGGATGGGAGTGAACCATCCATACTAATTAGTACGCGGAGAAATTATGAAAAAATTCTTTACGGTCATTGTTCTGCTGATCTTGGTTTTTTCGGTGTCAGCCGAGCCACTTACGGGTTTTTGGGGTATTCGGTTTGGGTCTTCGGTTAGAGAGACTGAAACCGCGCTTGCATCAAAGGGGATTATCGGAGCGAGCAGAAGGGGCGACGGTAACGGTGATACTTTATTAGCCGAAAATGTTGGTTTTGCAGGACGAATAACGGACATTGCCTTATACTTTTTTAATGATATGTTTTATATGTCGTGTGTATATATTTCAACAAGCAAATATCAACTTATAAATGAGTATTTATCCGTTAAAAATGATTTAATAAATAAATACGGGCCCCCTTTATTTGACGTTGAACATTATAAATATCCTTATAAAAAGGGCGATGGTTATGAGGCATTAGCGGTACAGGTCGGAGCTGCGGAAATTTTTACTACTTGGAATTTTGATATGAATAACCGTGTCATAGCTACTCTGCGGTACGATAATATAACAGACACATACCAAGTGCTTTTATTCTATATTAACGAAACTATTAGAGAACAGAGAAATAATGACAAAAACGTTTTAGATGATTTATAGAATCTTTTGTGGAGGAAGTATGAAAAGGGGATTGGTTTTATTACTCGTATTCGTATCGATTATTTCTATAAGCGCGGAAACATTAACCGGCTTTTGGGGGATACCGTGGGGAACGCCTATTGCAGAAATTGAGACGACAATGGCAGGGAAGGGTTATAAAGCAGCTGCAAAAACATCAACAGGTTACATTTATAAAAATATTTTATTTGCAGGAAGAAATGGGGATGCCTTTTTTGTATTAAAAGATGAGAGATTAATGGGAGGGTCGTTCAGATTTGTTCCTAAAAAGAAAAAGGTGTATGATTCTTACCAATCTTTAAAGAGTGATCTTATAGATAAATATGGTGTTCAAACATATGAACAAGAAGAATATTTGCCCCCATTTTTTAAAGGCTTAAGGGATCCTGAAGATGCAATCGTTAGTAATAAAGTAAGACTTTCTACAGCGTGGGAGTTCGAAGATAAGAACTTAATCCTATTACATATTGAAAATGATGAAGATAAACAAATAATCACCATTTTCCTTGATTATTACAATGCTGTTGCAATGAAAGAGAACAAGCAGTCCGTTTTAAGTGATTTATAAGTATCGGTAGAGGTGATAAATGATTGATGAAGACAATCTGCCCCACAGGCAGTTTAAAAGACCTGTGGTTGAAGCATAAATTGCGAAAGAGGAATATGGCAATATGCGTTTGGTATTCATAACTGATGATTCCTTTGAAAATGACGGGCTTAATTACTGCGAGGTAGTATTATTTAGCTAGTAAGTTATCCTATATGTATTAATTATTGAAATAATAAAAATATATTTCCTTTACAATCCAATATAAGCGCGATAAAATACTATAACATCACTTCAAAGGAGAACTAGATGGCTAGGTATTATGTTAATTCTAATGCGCAGTCGAATGGTGATCATGAAGTACATGTAGAGACCTGTTCGTGGCTACCAGATAAGGATCATCGAGTATATCTAGGGGACTACCATTCCTGTGTTCTGGCCGTAGCTGAAGCAAAACGTCGGGGATATAGCAGAGCTAACGGATGCTATTACTGTTGCTTGTCCTGTCATACAACTTGAAAAGTAAAATTAGCATGTAAGTACACTCCAAAATTGGCGGACTCACTCGATCTTCCGGCTGTGGACAAACGGCCTATCGCCCTTAAAGTTAATGTTGAGGACGCGGTTTACAAGCGGGGCGTGGAGCTTCGAGCCAAGAGCCCCTTGGTAGGAATCTATAAGGGCCTTTTCTGGGTAGCAGTCTTAACAATAGGGCTTGATCAGTACGAGAAGGAGATATTGCCGAAGGAAGTATAAAAATTTGGAGGGTTAATAATGAAAAAATCTATTGCATTGTTTGCCCTACTAGTCTTTGCAGCAACAGCGCTCTTCTCCCATTCCGGGGGACTCGATTCTAACGGCGGTCATTGGGATCGAAAGTCTGGAACCTACCATTACCACAGATCACCAAGTAATACCCCAACTACTGTAGCTCCAACTACGACAACGACAACGCCGTCAAATACCCAGAAAAAGGAGATCATTGTTTACGTTACAAAAACTGGATCGAAGTACCATGTTGCCGGGTGTCGGTACCTTGCGCAGAGCATGATCTCCCTTAACTTAAGTTTTGCGAAACAGAACGGATATACGCCTTGCTCGGTGTGTAATCCTCCCAAATAGAGGCTAATTCACTGGCTGTTGGTTGCCGATTATATCTATCAGGAAGAAGGAATTGCAATGATAAAAACTTTCCTGTCACCAAGATTCGTTGGCAAACGATTTGAGAACCACTCCATTCCCTTTAGTATGTTCGAAGATCTTGCTTCTTTTCAAAAAATAATTCTCGAAGTCGCTAAGTGGCAATATAAAAAAGCCAACCCACAAAAAGCACGACTGCCGAAGGGATTTGTTGACAGTTTTAATATCTCTTTGAGTAGAATTCGAAAAGGTTCAGCTCGGTTGGTTATGGTAAGAGACTATGAAAATCCTGAATTTGGCTTTGATGATGTATTCGATAAATCAAGAAATATACTTATGCAACTATTTAAGAAAACAGGAGAAAAAAAAGCTCTTGTTGCACCGCCAGGCTTTCCGAATGCAATCATTGATGAATTCGAAAATTTTGGAAGAACACTCAGAGCTGATGAAGCTATATACTTTCCAGGTTGCACTCGCGGATCTGTTTATAATAGTGAAGTAAGGAAAGTAATTTTAGCATCGAGGGCTGAAGCGAAGACCGAACGAGGTGTTATTAGGGGAAATGTATATGAAGTTAATCGCGATGCTATGTCTTTCTCCTTACATTCAAATAAGGGTTCACTTACCGGATTCTATACCGAGGCTATTCAGGATAAAATTCTTGAAGCTTTTAATGAGAAATATGGTTATCCTATATTGGTAGAAGCGGATCTGACTTACGATGTGAGAGGGAAGGTGAAGAAAGCTGAGAATATCAGCAAGGCTGAAATTGTGGATTTTAAGAATATGAAGGATAGAATAGACGACCTAATCGAGATGGGGGATTCTTGGCCTATAACTAATTACCCTAAAGAGTTAAAAGTCAGATTGAAAAACTTTATGGAGAAATGGGAAGCACATGCTGATCCTAAGATGGAAAATCCGTGTATTTTCCCAATGGATCCAGACGGCATTCAAGTTGATTGGACGGATGGCTCAAGGCATCTAACAATCGAGATCTCGTTAAATGATCTTAAAGGAGAACTAGCTTTACAGGATACTTCGACCGACCAGTATGAAGAGAGTTCGATAAATCTTTCTTCTTTGAGTTCATGGAAAATAATTAATGACTATGCACTTACTTATACGTCGAGGATTATAAATGGATGACAAAACAGTACTTCTTAGGCAAATTGAGCAACGCCATATCCAAAACAGCGTCGTATCAAGCCTTGCATTTCGTCCAAGGGAAGACATCGATAAAGGGCTATTGTCTGTATATGACGGTGACCTAATAGCACCTAAAGAATCTGCAGTACACTTTGGTACTTTCCCAGATTGTGTATCTATTGGAGTTCTTGGCTTGACTGTCTCCTGCTGTACTGAGGAAAAGTTAAGTTGTAGACCTGATCCTGAAGAATTCCCAGAGCATGCAGTCATAGATTTTACTCCGCATAATGAGTCACAACGTAGGAAGATTTCTGGGAAAATAAAAGATAGAGCTCTAGCCAGGGGTTGGCTCTTCGGTCCGCTTATAGAAATTGCATCAGAATGATGTTTTACACTGATGACAAGGCTAGGGACCGTCAATGCCAGGATCTCCAAAGGCACTTTACTGAACGATTCCCAGGGCTTTTGCTTATATGGGATGAAGCAGACAGGAATAATATCAAGGAATGGCAGAAGTTTACTCTCAAAGAGGCGGTTTCTGGCCAGAAGATCCGCCTTGTCTTTGTAACGAATGATGCATTTGAAAATGATGAAATGAGGTTCTTTCTTTTGAAATTCGAGGATAGGATGGGTGAGTTTGTAATGAAGAGTAACAAACCCATCCGATATAAAAATAGTTGGCTCGAAATTGAGTCTTGAAGCTAAACAAAAGTATAGTATTTGAATATTGGAATAACGGTTTTATACTATACATTATAGGAAGTAATGCGAAATGGCTAAGCTTACATCATTACTATATGCAGATCATATAATTACTGAAGATAACGGTAAAAAATCTGCAATAGGAATATTCTCCCAAATTTCATCATTCGAGTTCCCTGTGATAACACTACCTTGGGGAATATATTTTTCTTTTGCGGATATTGAAGAAAAACAGAAGTTTAAGTTAGATATGGTGTCCTTAGATGATCAATCATCAATTTTAAGTTTTGAGGGTGAATTCTCAAACGTGAAAGATGATGATAGGACAATAGAAGTATCGATAATGCTTCCAAATGTTACTTTTAAGAAACCAGGTGTTTATGTCGGAAGAGTGTTTCTTGAAGGTAAGCTACTCGGAGAAAAAGTGCTATTAGTAAAAAAAATTGAACCACAAAAATGAAAATAGATAATACTTTGCCAATTTTATTTGATGGTATTGGCAGCGAATCAAGAGCTACACCGCGAGATGTCATAATTGATTTTAATTCGCATGAATCACAAAATGCCTTTACTGTAGCTTCGGGAGTATCTGTAATAACAAGTTACTGCAAATCTGAATTAGTAATAAATGTGACACCTCGATATGGCAAACTAAAGAAGAATATTTTTTTCAGCCTTGAATATGACAATGGAATTTGGTATGCCGAGAATAAGTATTTTGATATTTATATTAATGCTGAGTCGGAAAATGAAGCAATAAGGGATTTTATCGAGTTCATTGAGTATGACTGTGAGACTTATATATCAGCTTCAGATAATAAATTAACTACTGAAGCAGTAAAACTTAAAAAAAAATACTTGGAGTATTTTAATGTCCCCAATATCGCGAGATGCAATTGAATCATCACTTAGAAAAAAGGGATTTAGGCAAGATGATCGAGATCACAGATTTTACTACTTTTTTTATCAAAATAGAAGATCGAGTATAAGAACTAAAATTTCTACTGGAACTCATTACAAAGATTATTCTGATAAGTTATTAAAATCGATGAAAACCCAGTTGCACATGCCCTCAACAAAAGATTTAAAAGATTTTTTAATATGTACTAAGAGTGAAGAAGAATATATAAATATTTTACAAAATGATGGTATTATTACATAATTGCTTATCTAATAATAAAAAGATATTACTACACATCCTAAATCGCCCTTTGTACATCAAGCTTTTTTTTTGCGCTTAACCCCTTTTTATATAGTGCTTCCTCATCAGTATGGTCATACTCATCAATATGGTGGTAATCGCCAGCTAGGAGCTTAATATCCTCGCGGCTTAAGCTTTCCTGCCCATAGGTGATGAAAGTATGTCGTAGCCAGTACGGGGTCCACCCGCGGTCCCCATATCCATTGAGCTCCATGGCAACATTGAAGGCTTTGAGGACAGCCTCATTAGATACAGGTTTTTTCGCTCCACCTTTTCGAGAATAGACGAAGATCCAGTCAGCATCTTGATTGTAGGGCGACTCTTTTCTCCATCGTTTTAAGACTTCTATAGTGGTCTTGGTCGGCCAACCTGGCTTCATCTTTGCGTTCTTGGTTCCTTTAACCTTGGAAGTCGTACCGGTCTCGATGGCCTTCATGAGGGGTATGAATTCCCGATCAAGATCTATATCGCCCCATATGAGGGCTCGAGGCTCCCCATTCCGGGCGCCAGTGTCATTCATGATCGAGAAGAACGCTGCCCACATGGTTGAACCCCAGAACTCGATCAGGGCTTCAATATCATCTGGGAACATTTTAGCCCTATCTTCCCGAGGGATCGCTCCGCGAGGGTTTTCCGGGCTGTCGTTATACTTAGTAACACTATCGACTGGGTTTGATGTAACGATCCCCTGAGAGATCCACCACTTGTACATCATAGAGATAATATAAAGGCATCTGTTTTTCGTCGCTCGAGCGAGGGGGCGACCGTCCCTTGTAGTCGTCTCATTGATAGCAGTCTTGATCTCTTTACCGAGGATGGTTGCGGCATTCTTATCACCAAGGGCAGGAAGAATATGCTGGGTAAGCATCCGATTATAGACCTTATACATCTGGTCAATCCGCTTAACTCCGGACGACTCCTGGTCTGTCCTCCAGGGACTCCCCGGCTTGAAAAAGTTTTCTCCCAGGGCTCTGAAGGAAAGTGTTTCCTTCTGCCTTTCGGCGAACAGCATCTCCTTGTTCTTCTTCGCCCACTGTTTGGCTACCTCTGAGTCGATGAATCTTGTATTGAAGTACCATTCGGGGTGTTCGGCAAAGATGACTCGGTATCGATCAGTTCCAGAAATCAGCTGTGCCCTGATAGCTTCTTTCGGCCTACCCATACCACTACATATAGTATGACCTGAGGGTTTTGTCACGAGTTTTATAACTATAAAAAATTAATACTTAACTAAACCTTATAATATAAATAATTATAAAAACAAGAATGCCGGGGACCGGTCTCGAACCGGCACGCCGCTCGCGCAGCAAGGGATTTTAAGTCCCTGGTGTCTACCAATTCCACCACCCCGGCGACGATGAACTATGATACCTGTGGCTCTTGGCCAAGGTCAAGGAAGCGGGCCGATTTCAAAAGTCTCTTAGCTTTTGAAATCGGCTTTGTAGTTTCGTCTATTTTTATGCTAGAAGCATGAAAACAGACGAAACGTACGCATCTCTAGGGTAGCTTTTTCACAACTCGCCTGAGTTTTGAAAAAGCCTCAAGCCCTAAAAAAAATATTGCCCCTAAAGTCTGAATAATTGTTCCAGAAATACCGCCACCCCGTCTTCATCCACCGAAGGAGCAATCGCCGCCGCTTTGGCTTTGAGTTCTTCCGAAGCGTTGCCCATGGCTACTCCCATGCCGGAAGCGAGGAGCATCTCCTCATCGTTCTCGGCATCGCCGAAAGCGATCACCTGGTTAAGGTTTCCGCCAAATTGTTCGACACAGTACTTCAATCCCGTGGCTTTGCTGACCCCGGCTATGACTATCTCGAGCATGAAGGGAGCCGAGTATACGATCTGAATCGATGCGCCGAAACGTTCGGCAAGCCTTATTCTGATGGGTTCCAATTTTTCGTGATCGTCCATGAACATGAACTTGGTGAACTCCAGGGTTCCATAGCTGTCGAAATCAAGCTTCAAGCCTTCTTTGCCCGCCCTTTTTACATAGTAATCAGTGTATGCGTTGCGGCGCTCGTAGCACCACGAGTCGCCCAGGTAGGCGTGGTAGTGGGAGTCGAAGCCCCGGGCCAGGAGATACATTTCCCGGGAAAGGTTCTTATCCATATGGAAATGGGCGATACTCTTGCCCGAACCCTGGTAGATATCGGCTCCATTGGAACAGACATAGCCGTCCACGCCTTCCAGGGCGCCTAGCTGACCCTTGGCTGAGGACAGAACCCTGCCGGTGGAGATGATCAGTTTCTTGCCGATTTTTCTGCAAGCATTGAGGGTGTCCCGTACGCGGGGCGAGAGGACATAGTCGGCGTTCAGAATGGTTCCGTCCAGATCCAGAGCTATATAGCCGTAATCTTTTTGATTCATCGGGCTTCCTTTTCTTTTGTGCCGGCATGGTACTCTAAAAGCTCGACTCTTGTCATTGCCGAGACTCTCCTTTACATGAATCCAGCGTTCGTTCACAATGCCTTAGCTATGACCGATGGATTTATTCTCTCTGACGTCGGAATACTTCTCCCCGAAAGGCTTTTATATGAGGGCAGTCTCGTTGTAGAGGCTGGAATCATCCGATGGATCGGCGAGGGCGAAATTCCCCAGGAATGGGCTGGCGGAGCGCGGATCGGAGACCTGCCTGTAGTCGAGTGTGGTGGAGTATGGATCAGTCCGCCTATTATCGAGCTGCATATACATGGAGCCTTCGGCTATGGCTTTGAGACAGCCATTGATGGAGCGGCTTTACGGGATTTAGCTGCGAAGCTGGAAACAAAGGGCGTGGGGCGCTTTTTACCCACGATTTTATGGGATGAGGCTGCGGTAAAAAACCTCCTGACTGCCATCGACGACTCCGGACTCTACGGATCGGTCATTCCTGGAATTTACCTGGAAGGGCCTTTCATCAATTCCAAGCGAAGGGGGGGGATAGGCCTCGAGCAGATCTGTCAGGTTGAGGTGTCATTACTGGAGAAGGTGCTCGAAACCTGTGCGGGCAAGCTGAGGATCATGACTCTCGCTCCTGAATTGCCGAATATTGAAAGCCTTTATCCGCTTTTAAAAAAGGCGGGGGTTATGATCGCTCTCGGTCATTCCGATGCTAAAGCATCGGCGAAGCTGCCGCCAGAACCTTTTTCGATTACGCATCTGTTCAACGCGATGAGCGGATTCGACCATAAAGAAGGCGGACTGGCCAACATTGCATTGGACGGTGGCGCCGGCTGGGTCGAACTCAATGCGGATGGTGTGCATGTGAGCCCTCAGGCGATGCGCAGCGCCCTACGCTGCATAGACCCCGCTTCACTGATATTGACTAGCGATGCGGTGGCTCCCGCAGGGCTGGGGTACGGGGATTACAGTTATTTCGGCAAGGCTGTGCGCTCCGATACCTCGGGGGTCAGGTATGCGCAAGAGGGAACGTTGATCGGATCGAGCTTGCTGGGCATCGATATAGTGCGTTCATTTGCCGCCGCGACCGGCTGCGGGCTGCCGCAGGCCTTTTCCTGCATGAGCGCCAATCCGGAAGCTCTTCTCGACTGTGCAGGGGGGGCCGGCGGAAGCCGGCTTGAGTCTGGGGAAAAGGCTGATTTCTTTATATGGAACAGGGATTTTAGCGCTTGCAGGAGAATCGATGGCCGCATTCCCCGGGACTTGAGTCTTGGCGGCGCAGCTTCGTTACTCGAAAGGTTATAGATCGATGATACACAGAAAGGCTTCGGCCTATATACACAAGGGAAATCTCGAAAACAACCTGCGACAACTCAGGGCAATCGCGGGTAGCTCGAAAATTTGCGCGGTCATCAAGGCCGATGCCTATGGGCATGGGGCGGTTATAATCTCACGTGTCCTGGCTGATGCGGGGGTGGATTTTCTCGCCGTCGCCTACCTTGAAGAGGCATTGGAGCTGCGGGAGGCTGGAATAAAGACTCCCTTGCTCGTTCTGGGCACGACTGATCCGGGCAATGCGGACATAATCGTGTCCAACCGCATAAGCCAAACCGTGTTTACCCAGGACCTGGCCAAGGCCTTGTCCGAATCGGCGCTCCGCCTGGGCAGACCGGCCTTTGTGCATGTAAAGATTGATACGGGCATGCACCGCCAGGGTATCGAACCCAGACAGGCGGGCTCCTTTGTCAGTTTTGTGTCCCGACTCGGCGGGGTAAGAATCGAAGGCTGCTATTCCCATTTTACCGAAGCAGACAACCCTGATTCGGATTTCTCTACCCGTCAGATCGAGGTATTCAATAGGGCATTGGATGCGATACGGGCGGAAGGAATCGAGCCGGGGATCAGGCATATGGCCAATAGCGCGGCGTTATTGCGGATTCCCGAATCCAGAATGGACATGGTAAGACCGGGAGTGCTCCTCTACGGCCTGTCTCCCGACGCGGATCATCGGCTACCCGGGGGCTTTAAGCCCGTGATGGAATTCCGCGCCGCAGTGACTAGCCTCCGGGATATCGGCGAAGGGGAGGGGGTGAGCTACGGGAGGATATTCACCGCTTCTAGGCCTACCCGCATCGCTCTGCTGCAGGTAGGCTACGCCGACGGCTACTCGCGCCACCTTTCCAACAGGGCGGCGGTGGTGATACGGGGAAAGAGGGCGCCGGTGGCCGGCAGGGTATGTATGGACCAAATCATGGTGGATGTAACCGATATTCCCGAAGCCCGGGTCGGCGATGAGGCGACTCTCTTCGGCCTGCCCGAGCTGCCCGCCGGGGAGCTGGCCGAGATCATGGGGACCATAGACTATGAGGTCAGTTGCGGAATATCCAAGCGGGTACCGCGCGTGCTTATCGAGAGGGGCTGATGAGCATTCAGTTCAGAAAATACCAGGCTCTGGGCAATGACTATATCGTTATCGATCCCCGGGAATTTCCCTTTATCCCCGAAGCCAAGGCCATCAGGGCTATCTGCGACCGAAACTATGGCGCGGGGTCGGACGGCATTTTGTTAGGTCCCTTGAGCGGCTTTTCCGATCTTGGCGGGCTGCCTGCGGGACACATCGCGCAAGGCGCGAGTCCCTGGGTGAGAATATTCAATCCCGACGGCTCGGAGGCCGAAAAAAGCGGGAACGGATTGAGAATCTTCTGTCTGTACCTGGCCGAAGAGGGCTATGTGGAAGACCGTCCTTTTTATGTCGAAACGAAGGGGGGAAGGGTCTCGGCCCAGGTGGAGAGCATCAATCCTCCTAGTATTCGAATCGATATGGGAAAGCCTTCCTTCTCCGCGAGGCAAGCCGGCTTGGCTACCGATGCAAAGGAGCTGCTGCTCGCCAAGCTCGAACTGGCCGGTGAAAGCTTCGAGGCGAGTTTCGTTTCCATGGGTAATCCCCATTGCGTGATTTTCGTGGAAGAGCCAACGGCGGAGCTCGCGAAACGCTATGGTCCCTTGGTGGAGCGTCATCCGCTTTTCCCCAAGGCTACGAACGTGCAGTTCGCCAAGGTCCTGGACAGGCATTCCATGCGGATCGAAATATGGGAGCGGGGCGCGGGGTACACCCTGGCCAGCGGTTCTTCTTCCTGCGCCGCCGCGTCGGTGGCCAAGAAGCTAGGGTTGGTGGAGGGCCCGGTGACGATGAACATGCCGGGGGGGCGGCTCGAACTTGATGTGTCCACCGATTCGGTGACGATGAAGGGCCCCGCGTTGCGCGTTTTCGACGGCTGTTTTTCCGGCGCCTTACTAGCGACCCTCGGTTCGCTGGGCGCTCTGCGGTAAAGCGAAGGGGATGCTATGAAGGATCATAAGGCTATTCTGGCTGAGGCCGAGGCTATGAAGGATTGGCTGGTGCGGATACGAAGGGATTTGCACGCCATTCCCGAACCGGGGGATGAGGAATACAAAACCCAGGAATACCTGTGCAAAACCCTCGAACAGTTGGGTATTCCCTTCCGCAAAATGCGGACAGCCGTGGTGGGCCTCGTGGAAGGCGCCGCGCCCGGGGCCGTCGTGGCCCTGCGCGCCGACATGGACGCCCTGCCGGTCCAGGAGCCGGATGACAGGCCCTACCGTTCCCGTCACGATGGGTACATGCACGCCTGCGGGCACGACGCGCACATGACCGTGGCCCTGGGCGCGGCGCGCTACTTTTCGGCGCACAGAGACGATTTCGCGGGGACAATAAAACTCCTGTTCCAGCCCGCGGAGGAAACCACCGGCGGGGCTGCGCCCATGATCGCCGACGGGTGCCTGGAAAATCCCCGGGTCGATTACGTGCTGGGACTCCATGTCATGCCCGACCTTCAGGCGGGCGTGATCGAGCTGAAACACGGGGCGCTCAACGGGGCTTCCGATTTCCTGGGGATAAAAATAAAAGGCAAGGGCGCCCATGCCGCCTATCCCAGCACCGGAATCGACGCGATAATGATCGCCGCGAAAGTCGTTGACGCCCTGCAGTCAGTGGTGTCGCGCAACGTTTCTCCCTTGGAGGAAGCGGTAATAACCGTAGGTACGATAAATGGCGGCCAACGCAACAACATAATCGCCGACGAAGTATACATGACGGGTACCATAAGAACGACAAGCCCTGATGTGAGATCTAGAATCGCGCAACGCGTCAATTCCATAGTTGAAAATATTCCCGCCGCCCTTGGGGGCTCCGGCGAAGTGGAAATACGCCCGGGATACACTGCCCTGATAAATCACAAGGCTGTAGTGGACCTGGTCGAAAAAGAAGCGAAGGCTTTATTCGGGGATAAAAACGTCCTGTGGCGGGAAAAGCCCAGCCTTGGCGTGGAGGATTTCGCGTTTTTCCTGCAGGAGCGACCGGGCGCCTTTTATCATCTGGGCTGCGGGAATGGCGAAAAAGGCATAAGGGCGCCGCTCCATTCGAAGCTCTTCGATATCGATGAGCGTTGTCTGCCCGTCGGCGTCGCCCTGCAAATATCCGCGGCCTTGGGCTTGTTGAAGGAGGGATGCTGAATGGACATCGGCGAATTCAATTCCCATGCCAGCGTACGGTTCAATCACCTGTTCTACGACGGAGTCGATACCGTGGAACTCGCCTCCCATTACGGAACGCCTCTGTATGTCGTTTCCGAATCCGCCGTCAGAGAACGTTGTTCGAGCGTGAGGAAAGCTTTTCTCGAAAAATACCCCAATACGCGCGCGGTTTACGCCTCCAAGGCGTTCCAAACCCTGGACATGTGCAGGATCATCGACCAGGAGGGGCTGGGGATCGACGTGGTTTCGGGCGGCGAATTGTACGCCGCTTTGAAAGCGCAAGTAAATCCCGGGGCGATCGTCTTCCACGGGAACGCGAAAACCCTGGACGAACTCGAATACGCCATAGAAAACGATGTCGGGCGAATCATTTCCGACAACCTGCGGGAGATCAGCGAAGTAGAGCGCATCGCCGCCCGCCTGGGCAAGAAGGTAAAACTCCTTTATCGGATAACCCCCGGCGTGGACAGCCACACCCATCGCTTCATATCGACCGGAAGCCTGGATTCGAAATTCGGCATTCCCCTCGATTCCTCGGTGCGGAACGATTATATGCGCGCCGTCCTCAACTCCCCTCACATCGATTTTAGAGGCTTCCATTTCCATATAGGCTCCCAGATCAGGGACAATTTTTCCCACCTCGCCGCCCTCGGCGTCGCCCTGAAACTCATCGTGGATGTTCATACGGATTACGGATTCGATGTGTCGGAACTCAACCTCGGCGGCGGTTTCGGCATCCGCTATCTTCCCGGCGATCCGGAAACGGAACTCGGCTATTTCCTGGATCCCATGATGCAGCTTATCCGCTTCGAAATGGAAAAGGCTAAAATCCCCATGCCCATGGTAACCATCGAACCAGGACGGTGGATCATCGGCGAAGCAGGCATTACCCTCTACGAGCTCCGTTCCGTCAAGACTATTCCCGGGATTCGAACCTATGTGGGCGTGGACGGAGGAATGACGGACAATATAAGACCGGCCCTCTACGAAGCCAGGTATCACGCCATCAGCGCGAACAAGGCCGACTGGAGCCACGATACCGTCGTTACCATAGCCGGAAAATGCTGCGAATCGGGGGATATCCTCGTCAAGGATATTGGGCTTGCCGAACCGAAGCCCGGCGATATCGTCGCCGTTTTTTCCACCGGCGCCTACAATCACTCGATGGCTTCCAACTATAACAGAATTCCCCGTCCGGCGGTGGTCATGACCACCGGGGAGGGGAGGCATCGCCTATCGGTGCGGCGCGAAAGCTACGAGGATATGCTGATCCGGGAGTTTTAGCCCTCGATCGGCCGACCCGGAGGCTTCGCCCCGGCGCCCCGACACCGGGGTCGGAGCCTTAAAAGAGCAGCTGCAGGCCCGCCAAAATCGACAAGCCCTGGATAATGAAGGTGAATGTTTTTTGGGGCACCCGCTTCACGAACCTGATTCCCAGGGCCAGGCCGGCCAGCGACAGGGGAAAGATAAGGGCGTCCAAGCCGAAATGACTAACCGTGATCGTGCCGAGGGCAAGGCTGAAGGGAAGCTTGAGCATGTTCGTCGTCATGAGAAACCATGCGTTGGTGCCGGCGAAATCTTCTTTTTTGAGATCTATGGCCAGGAAATAAATCGCGATGATCGGCGCCGAGGCGTTGGCGAGCATGGCGAAAAAACCGGCGAACAGACCCGCCAGCAAGGGAAGGCTTTTCGTTTCGCCCTTTATCTTGAACTTGAAATATTTAAGACCCATACCGATCAATGTGATGAAAACGATAAACAAACCTAGTATCGGCTTGAAGGTCTCATCGTCGATGTTCTTCAGAAGAATGAAACCGAGAGTCAGGCCGCTGAGCGAGCCCGGAAGCACCCACCTGAGTGTCTCCCATTTTGCCTTGCGCCGCCAATACAAAACGGCGACGATATCGCTGGCGATCATGAGGGGAAGCATAATACCGGTGGCCATTCTCGAGGGCATGGTCATGGCCACGAAAGGGGTGAAAAAAGTCACGATTCCCGCGATTCCGCTCTTGGCGACACCTATGGCAAAGGCGGCGAGGCACATGACGGCTATCGCCGCCGGGCTGAGTTCCATGGGAGGGATACTACAGGGAAAGGCGGCGGAAGGACAAGCGGAATGAGAATCCAATGCCTTTTCAGGGTATGGATTTGAGGCCGACAGCCTTTATCACGCCTGCTTTCGTTTTAGATAACGGTCCAGGAGCACGGCGAGGAGGATGATTATCCCCTTGGCGACCAACTGGAAATGGGCGTCCACGGCCATGAGGTTGAAGCCGTTGTTCAGAATGCCGATGATGAAGGCTCCGACCAGGGTGCCCCAAATCGTCCCCCTGCCTCCCATGAGGCTGGTGCCGCCTAATATCACCGTCGCGATGGCGTCGAGCTCGAAGCCTTCTCCCGTATTGGGTTGGGCGGAGGAGAGCCTGCCCATGAGCACCATGCCCGCCAGCGCCGTGAGCATCCCTCCCATTACATAGACCTGGAATTTGACCTTTCCCACCTTGATCCCCGAGAGACGGCTCGCCTCTTCGTTCCCGCCCACCGAATAGACGTGGGTCCCGAAGGCTGTCCGGGTGAGGAGGAAATGCATAAAAAGGACGACGATGAGCATGATGATCACAGGCACGGGTATGCCCAGGAGGGCGCCCTGCCCGAGGGCGCGGAAGCCCCCTTCGAACCTGATGATCGGCGTTCCCCCCGTTATGATCAGCGCGATTCCCCGGTAGATGGTGAGGCCGGCCAGGGTGACGATAAAAGGAGGAATCCCCGCCCAGGCCACGAAGGCTCCGTTAAAGGCTCCGGCCGCGCCGCCGATGAGGATGCCTGTGCATATCCCTAGCAGCGAGGATCCGGTGGCTTCGATGATAATCATCGCCACGCAACTGGAAAGCGCCACCAGGGATCCCACCGAGAGGTCGATGCCGGCGGTGATGATGATGAAGGTCATGCCGGCTGAAATGATGGTATTGATAGAGACCTGCCGGGCCACGTTGACGAGGTTGGGAAGGGTGAGAAAGGATTTGTTCGCCAAGGACATAGCAAGGCTGATGACGAAGAGGACGCCGAACGAGCCGTAGCGGGACATAAACATCGAAAGACCGCTTCGTGACAGCATTTTCATATTCCTTCACTCCCATTCCTGATTGTTTGGCCATAGTTGAGTCCCGAGGCGTACTCGAGGATTTTTTCCTGGCTGGCCTCTTTTTTGTCCAGCGAGGCTACGAATCTTCCTTCATGCATGACATAGAGCCGATCGCTCATCGAGAGGAGTTCGGGGAGATCGGAGGATATGAGGATGATTCCCTTGCCTTCCCGGCATAGGGCGTTCATTTGCTGATACATTTCCAGCTTCGCCCCCACGTCTATCCCCCTGGTGGGTTCGTCCAGGATAATGATCTTCCCTTTTCGGGCGAGCCACTTGGCCAGAACCGCTTTTTGCTGATTTCCGCCGCTTAAGGTGGAGATATCCACGGTATCCGAAGGACATTTAATAAATAGCTTCCCGATATACTCGGAGGAAACGGCGGACTGGCGCTTCCGATCGACGATGCCGAATCCCGAAAGCCAGTCCATAATGGTGATCGTTATATTGTGAAGCACCGACCTGCCTAAAATAAGCCCATGCTCCTTCCGGTTCTCCGGCACCATGCCCATTCCCAAATCCCGGCCCTGCCGGGGAGAGGAGACCGAGACCTCGGTTCCGCAAATCCTGAAACGCGTTTTAGGATCGGGGTCGGCGCCGAAAAGCTTGCGGGCCCATTCGGTTCTTCCCGCCCCCACCAGGCCGGCCAGGCCGACCACTTCTCCTTGGCGAAGCGACAATGTAAGCCCTTCTTCGCCCGAAACGCCGTCTTTCGCTTCCAATAGGAGTTCTCCGGGCTCGATAGCCTCTTTCGGATAGTGATTGCCGATGGATCGCCCCACCATGCGGGCGATGAGTTCGGGAAGCGAGAGTTCGCCAGCGGCGCCGCTGTAGACGCTTTTCCCGTCCCTCATGACGGTTACGCGATCGGCGATGCGAAAAATCTCCTCGAGCCGATGGGAAATGTAGAGTATGCCTACCCCGGCCTTCTTGAGGGTTTCGATTTTTCCGAAAAGAAGGTTTATTTCCGTTTCCGTGAGGGAGGCTGTGGGTTCGTCCATGAGGATAAAACCCGCGTTGCGCGAAAAAGCCCGGGAGATTTCCACCAGTTGTTGTTCCGCCATACCCAGGTTCCCTGCAATGGCGCTCGGATCGAGAGAAAGGCCAAGGAGGGAAAAAACTTCATCGGCTTTTTCTTTTAGCTTCTTTTTGGACATGAGGAATCGGCCCACCATCCATTCCCTGCCCAGGAAAAGATTGTGAGCCACCGAGAGCCAGGGCACCAGGCTGAGTTCCTGGTAGATCGCCGCGATTCCCACCTGCGAGGCGGCTCCCGGGGTCCTGAGGAAAATTTCTTTTCCGTCCAAGAGAATCCGGCCCGAGTCGGGCTGGAGGGCTCCGCTCAGAATTTTGAGTAAGGTGGATTTGCCCGCGCCGTTTTCGCCCAGGATCGCGTGAACCTCGCCTCTTCGTATGGAAAAGGAGACCTCATCCAGGGCCTGGACGCCGGGAAAGCCTTTCGATATACCCAGGACAGAAAGCCCCGAGGCCCCTTGGGGAGTCTCGAGGCTGTCCTTTGTTTCGGCCTTACTTTCTGAACTGCCCGACATTTTTTTCGGTCACGAAGTTGACATCCATGATCTTCATCGCCTGAACCTGCTTGCCGGCGAGGACATCCCTGGCGAACTGGACACCGATTCTTCCTATATCGTAGGGGGGCAGGGCAATGGTCATATAGAGCTTGCCCTCCGCCACCGCCTTGAGGGCGTCGGGGTTGGCGTCCATGCCGGTGATTTTGATGCGCTTGTTCATAGAGGAAGCGGCCGCCAGGGCGCCCATGGCCATTTCGTCGTTAAGGCAGAGGATGGCTTCGGCCTCGGGGAATCGCAGCAGCATGTTTTCGGCCACCGGCAATGATTTGGCCCTGTCGTAGTAACCGGTCTGGGAAGCCAGTACCTGGATGTTCGGATACTTGGGAAGGGTGGCGTTGATGCCCTTGATCCGGTCTTCGGACGATGCCGCTCCGGGGGTTCCGGTGAGAATAAGGACCTTGGAAGGCCTACCTCCCAGGGTGCTCGCATACCAATGGATAAGCTGCTCGCCCAGAACCACGTTGTTTGTGCCGATAAAGGCGGTCATGTTGCCTGGGTTGAGATTCCGCTGCAGGGCCATGACGGGGATACCCTTGCCCAGGGCTTTCTGGGCCAGGGGTATGGCTCCGTCGTCCACCCCGTTTATGAGTAAAACTTTGATATTCTTGGTCAGCGCATCCTCCACGTCGGCCACCTGCTTTTCGATCTTGTTCTGGGCATCCAGGATGATCACATCGAAGCCGAGAGCCGCTGCCTCGTCTTTTACCCCCTGGGCCATGGTTGCGTAGAACGGATTGCTGGTGGTGGAGACGCTGAAGGCGATGAGCACCGGCGCGGCGAACAACTTGGGAACGACCAACAGCAGCGCAGCCGCAATCAATAGAAGCTTCTTCCCCTTCATTTGATTACCTCCTAAAGCTTTAGACCATCTATACGGTCTTTCGGTTAAGAAAATGAAACTAAAATATCCGCCAATAGTTGTAGATTGTACAATCCTATTGCTTAGATGTCAAATTCTTTCTTCATTTTGTTGACTAATAATAAATACACTTGTACAATAGCCAATAATGACATCGCGCGCTTTGGCGGCCTTGGGATTGAGACCGGCCGGGGGCGCGCTTATAAAAGGTGGCAGTACAATGAATTCGGAAACGAAGGACATAGAAGCCCGCGCCCGGGCAATCGTAAAAAACGGCGGCGTTCGATCCGCGGTCGAAAGGGGAGATATACCGCAGTTCCAGTCTGTTTCGACAGTGGAGGCCTTGGTTTTGGGGCTCTTGAACCAGGGGGTGAGAAAATTCCTGGGCGTTTTCGGCCATGGAAGCACCGCCCTCGGGGAAGTGCTCTCCTGCTACGAGGCTGCGGGAGCGCTACGGATGTGGAACCTCCGCAACGAGACCGAAGCGGCGCACTGCGCTACCATGTTGAAATGGCATTACGGGGAAACTGCGGCTGTCGTAACCTCCATAGGCCCTGGGGCCCTCCACGCCTTCGCCGGCTCTCTCGCCGCTGCCTCTAACGGGATCGGTGTCTACCATATTTATGGCGATCAGACCACTCACGGCGAAGGACCCAACATGCAGCAGATTCCCATCGCGCGACAGGGGGGCTTTCTTTCCCTGGTGAATACCATGGGGTCGGGCTACCAGATCCATACGCCGGAATCGCTGTTCACAGCCCTCAGAATGGGCGCCGCGACGGTCTTCAATCCCGATTTTCCCGGTCCGTTTTTTTTGCTTTTGCCCATGAATACCCAATCGGCGGTGATGGAAGCCTGCAATTTATTGGAGATTCCCGAGCCTCCCCGCTGCGTTCCGGCAGCCAGTATGGACCGAAAGGCCTTTATCCAGGCTACCGCCCTGGCCCGCCAAGCTCGTGCCGTGACGATCAAATTCGGCGGCGGCGCGGCCTCCTGTGGGCCCGAGATACTGGAATTGGCCGAGCTTTTGGATGCCGTGATCGTTCCGGGGGCCAAGATGAGCGGGGTGGTTCCCTATTCCTCCAGACGCTGCATGGCGGTAGGCGGTTCCAAGGGGAGCATCTGCGGAAATTTCGCAATGAACGAAGCCGACCTGGCGATCGTTATCGGCGCCAGGGCCGTATGCCAGTGGGATTGCTCGGGAACGGCATGGAAGAAGGCCAGGGCTGTCGTCAATTTTAACACCAGGGCTGTGGACGCGGGACACTATAACCGCACGGTGGCGGTCGTCGGGGACGCGAAACTGAACTTACGCGCCTGGATCGAAGTCCTTAAAAAGGAAGGGTTTGCGGCAAAAACCGCACCATCGCCCTGGCTTGAGATAAATCTGGCTAAAAAGCGGGAATGGCAGGAATTCAAGAAAAAACGTTTTGAAAATCCCATCCTTTTCGACCCCCTGTGGGGGAGGGAAGTCCTCAGCCAACCGGCGGCCATAGAGGCCGCCTATCGCTTCGCCCTCCGCAAGGGCGCCGCCCGCTACTTCGACGCGGGCGACGTCCAGGCGAACGGCTTTCAGATAGCGGAGGACGAAGCCTATGGCCTGACGTTCTCCGACACCGGAGCCTCATACATGGGGCTGGCCGCCAGCGCTCTTCTCTGCACCGCCCTGGCCGACCGGCCCGTCTACACCTTCGCCTTTTCGGGCGACGGCAGTTTTACCATGACCCCGCAAATCATCCTCGACGGGGTGGAGCATGGGGCGAGGGGATGTTTAATCATTTTCGACAACCGGAGCATGGCGGCCATAGCCGGGCTCCAAAAAGCCCAGTACGGCAATGTCTACCGGACGAAGGATTCCGTGAATATCGACTACAGGGCGCTGGCCGGGGCAGTCGAGGGGGTTAACGCCCTGTTCGGCGGCTACGATATCGCCTCGTTCACTAAAGCCCTCGAACAGGCCTACGCCTATGATGGCCTTTCGGTGATTACGGTGCCGGTTTATATGGGCGACGATGAACTCGGCGGTCTGGGAGTCTTTGGAAGCTGGAATGTCGGGCCCTGGTGCGACGAAGTACAGAAGGAACACCACCGGATCGGACTTTGAACGACCATGCGGCGCGCGCTATCAGAAGCATCGGCCGATGATGCCCGCCTGCCGCGCGAGTAAGGGGGATGCAATGAGAGTGGCGGTAATAAGCGAAGTCAGCGCCGCGGACAAAAACCCTGCCATCATGGCGGCGCTGAGCGGACGAGGCCTCGAACTCATCAACGCGGGGATGAGGAGCAAAAGCGACGAGCCTCAATTGCTCTATACCCATACGGGTTTCATGTCCGCGCTTCTTATTCATCTGGACATCGCGGACCTGGTGATCGGAGGGTGCGGCACAGGCCAGGGATATCTTAATGCCGTGATGCAGTACCCGGGGATGACCTGCGGTCATTTGTTTTCTCCGCTGGACGCCTGGCTCTTCGCCCGGATTAACAGCGGCAACTGCGTATCCTTGGCCCTCAACCAGGGATACGGCTGGGCGGGGGAGCTTAATCTCGGCTTTATCTTCGATCGCCTTTTTTCGGTCGAGTGGGGCTCCGGATACCCTGAGGAGCGCCGCGAGCCTCAGCGAGAGTCCCGGGAGGCTCTTAAGTCCATTTCGGAAGCGACCCACAAGAGTTTTCCGGAAATACTCCTATCGCTTCCCGGGCAGATCGTTCTCCCCGCCCTGAAGCACCTTGTCTCGGAGGGGATACTGAACCTGGAGTCCCCGGGAAGGGAAACGATCAAGGAAGCGGCGAGAAAACGGCTGGGGAGGGAATGATATGGAAGTCGGCAACATGAATGAAGGCTTTGTATCCCTGTTGCGGATCAAGGATTCGGAGATACGGATTCTCTGCCTCGAACAGGGTCGGGACGCGGTGGATAGGGGAATCCACATCGGCGGTGCTTTTTCTGCGGTCGTTCCTCTTGTGGCGCTCTATTACGGCGGGTGCATGCGGTATTCGGTGGAGGAACCGACCAAGCTCGGACAGGACATGTTCGTGCTCAGCAAGGGGCACGCCGTGGCCACCCTGGCTTCGATCTATGCCGATCTAGGCTACTTCGATAAGAACCTGCTCAAGAACTCCCGCTCCCAGGAAAGCCTATTGAATGGGCATCCCGGTCCCCTGCTGCCCGGTATCCATATCGCGACGGGGCCGGAGGGACATGGATTGGGCGTCGCCCAGGGCTTTGCCTTGGCGGGCAAGGAAGAACCCCGATTCGACGTGTTCTGCCTGACCGGAGACGGAGAGATCCAGGCGGGCATGATCTGGGAGGCTGTCATGTATGCCGGGGCCAAAAAAGTGGACAACCTCTGCCTTCTGGTGGATGTCAACGGCGGCCAGTTGGACAATCCGCGGGCTACGGCTTTTCCCATGAACAATATGGAAGGCTGGTTCGAATCCTTCGGCTGGAAGGTGGTCTCTGTGGACAGTACGGATTATCCGGCCCTCCTACAGGCCCTGGGCGATTTCAAGCAAAGCCCCCGGAGCGGAAAGCCCACCGCCATTCTTTGTCGCGCCCGTAAGGGCTTTGGCGGCTATTCGAGCTTTTGCGTCAGCCACAAGGGCGAAATTCCTCCCGAGCTCGCAGCCCAGGAAATCCAGTTCCAGGAACGGCGAAAGAAGCTGCGTACCGAACGCTACCAGGAGATTCGCGCCTCTCTTCCTTCCGAGGAAGCCGCCTCGCTGGCCGGGCGGGGCAGGGCGATGGGAATCGGAGGCGAAGGGACCGATACCCACGGTGTATCGTTGAAGGACGTATCGGAAGCCGGCCCCAAGGTACGGAAAGCCCCGCCGCGGGACAAGCGGATTCCCTACGATCCCGATCGGCTACCTGTCCTCGATCCCTCCCGATCCTACATGGCCAGCTGGGTGATCAGCGAGTGCATGAAGGAATTCGGTCGTTCGGGAAAAATCGCTACGGTCGACGCCGATCTGGCTTCCACCAGCGGTTTGGAAGCCGGTCTTGCCTGGGCGGATTCAAAGAAGGCTTTCAATGTCGGGGTGGCGGAATCGAACATGATAAACATAGGCGAAGCTCTGGCCGCGCTCGGCTACAACACCTGGGTGAGCACCTTCTGCCCCTTCTTCGACTGGAGGGTGATGCGGAGGATTGCCATAGGCTATCAGGAGCGCCAGGAGGTGATCGAATCTTCCGGCTGGCTCTCCAGCGGCCACAACCTCGACTTGGTATTCCTCGCCGCCGCCCCCAATTTTGAGACTAAAACGAACGGCTCCACCCACATGGGCAACGATGACGCGCTCCTGTTCGGCGAACTGGCCCATCTTAAAATAGTCGATATCTCCTGCCCCAACCAGCTCATCGGGTTTATGCGGTGGGTTATGGAGGGAAACAAGGGACTCGTCTACGCCAGAATCATGCGTTCCGCTTCGGCGCTGCTTTACGGCTCGGATTTCGTCTTCGGCTATGGACGGGGATATCGGCTCAAGGGGGGACAGGATGATGAGGCGGTCATCGTCTCCGCCGGTCGGGGCGTGCACGAGGCGCTGTCGGCGGCGGCTCTTCTCGAAAAGGAAGGTATCCGGGCAGGGGTGGTCGACATGCCCTCCTTCGACCCTGAGATGATGACGACCCTCGTGAAAGACGGAAGACCCATCATCCTGGCGGAGCACAATAACGGGTTTTTATATAAAATGGCCAGGGAAAGCCTTTTTGGTAAGGATCGCGCCGGCCGCATAATCGCCCTTAATACCCTCGATTCGAAGGGAGAACGTCAGTTTATCCATTCCGCGACCTATGATCAGCTCCTGGAGCGCTTTATACTATCCCCTAAAGGAATAGCCCAAAGGATACAAAGGGAACTCGGGCGATGACAAAGGGAAGGAACAAGAGAAAGAGTGCGGCAGGAAGGTTTGGGGATGGATAGTATAGGAATCGGAATCATCGGATGCGGAAGGATTGCCGATATGGCGTACGAAGGATACCGGGCGATACCGGCGGTCCATATTGCCGCCGTCTGCGATTCCGATGAAAAGACAGCCCTGCGCCGCTGCGCCGAATGGGGGGCGCAAAGACACTACACCGACTACCGGAGGCTGTTGGAAGATCCCGCCGTGGACGCGGTGGAAATACTCACCCCCCATACCTCCCATGTCGATATCAGTCTGGATGCCATGGCAGCCGGAAAGCATCTGGCTTTGCAGAAACCCATGACCATCGATAGGGTAAGCGCAGAGCGGCTTGTCCGCGCCGCCGCCTCGGCCGCGACAGTGTGCAAGGTTACGGAAAACTACCTCTTCCACCCACCTGTCCGATTCGTTTCCCGAATAATCGGGGAGGGGTACATAGGCAAGCCCTCGTCTCTATCGATCAAGCTGATAGCCGGCGGCAAGGGGGGCTGGCCGGTTCCCCCTTCGGCCTGGGCCTGGAGGCTCAGGGAATTTGCCGAAGGCCGGGGAATGCAGACCTTCGATCACGGGCATCACCTTTGGTCCACCGCGAGATTTCTCCTGGGGCCGATAGAAAAAGTATCAGCCTGGATCGGGACAACAGCGTCGGTGATCGATTCCCCCGCCGCCGTCATGTGGAAGTACAGGGGGCGGGAAGCCTTCGGTCTCTGCGAATACGTGTACAGCCAGGAAATGGAAATACCTTCCCGTTATTACGCTAACGACGAATGGATACAGGTTTCTGGTTCGGCCGGCCTCGTCACGATAAATCGCTGCACGGGAAATCTCCTCGCGGGTCCTTCGGTGAGCCTCTATTCCGGAAACGAATGGCGGCATTTTCAAATTCCCTCGGATTGGAAATTGGGATTCGTCGGTTCGGCATGGAATTTTGTCAGGGCGATTCGGGGTGAAGAGAAGCCCCAGCTCAGCTTTCCGGAGGCGATGGAAGTCCTCTCGATCGACCTGGCCATCGCCCGCTCGGCTGAAACGGGAAGGGAAGTGCGCCTTAGGCCGGATGGCGCCATCCTCTCGCCCCTGAAGGCTTATGTCGAAAAGCGGGGCGAACTCCGGGAGGCCCGGGCGGCGAAGCGCCTGCTGGCAAAAACGGAGAGCCTGGAGAATTCCGAGAAATCCTGCCTTCTGGCGGTTCAGCTCACCCGAGGGCTTCCTTCCAGGATGAGCTCCCCGGCGCTCGTGCGGGAGGATATGCGGATTGGTCTGGAACTGGCCGGGGCCGCATTTGCCGGAGGCGTAAAGCGAATGTCCGTCTTCTTTATGCGGGGAGGGGAGGTTCGTGTCGAGGAAGACCGGCTTCCGGCCGATCCGAATCTGGTAATTACAAGCTCCGCCAGCGCCTGGGCCGATGTTCTATCGGGAAAGCAAACGATCGAGTCGACCTATTTGCATGGGAAATTGAAACTGACCGGAGCTATAGAAACTGCGCTCAGCCTGAAGAAGCTGCTCCGTTTGTAGGCTCGGTCCCGGTAAGGAGCTTGTTTATCGCCGCCGCGGCTTCCTGTATGATGCCGATATTCCGTTCAAGGTCCGGCAGCCCTCTGTCCTTGGTTCCGGAGATGCCGATGGCGGCGATGATCTTACCTTGGTAATTGATTATCGGGCAGGCGAGACAGACCACGTTCGGTTCGTATTCTTCGATATCCGTTCCGTACCCTTTGGCTTTTACCTCGTCGAGTTCCCCGCTTAAGGCGTCTAGGTCGGTGATAGTCCGTTCCGTGAAGCGCCTCAGCGTCTGTCCGCCGAAAAGAATATCCAGCTCTTCCCGGGAATAGTCGCAAATAAGGCACTTGCCGACCGCGGTGCAATGAAGCTCCTCCGTGTCTCCTATGTTCGTGTTGGTCAATATCCGGTTCGTTCCCTGCTCTCTGTCAATGAATACGGCCTGGGTACCCGATTTAACCGCAAGATGGGCATTTTCCTGGGTTTTCCTCGCTATTTCCCGCAGATAGGGCGAGACGACCACGGGAAGCTTCATTTGCTCGTAGATCGACGAGGCTAGGCCGAAGATTCCGAACCCCGGTTTGTAAAGTTTTTTCCCCTCCTCCTGCCTGACTAATCCGTGCCTGGACAGGGTGGTGAGGATGCGGAATACAGAGCTCTTATCCAAATCCATCACCTCGGCGAGCTCGGTCAGCGTAAGTTTTTTTTCCGGATGCGAAATGATGTATTCGAGGAGAAGGAGAGCCCTGTCCACCGATTGGATGACCGTGTATTCTTCTTTCATTATAACCTAAGTATACAATAATAATTGGAATTTGTTGTTCGGTAATTAAGGCCGATTGGGGTTTATTTCGAGATATATGCCTATAAAAAAGCCGACAGTCATAAAGAAAAGAACCAATCGCATGGGCGCTTTGCTTGACATTTCCCCGTTTTCAGCCTGATAGTAAGACGTCGCAGGTTTCCGTCCCGCCCCCTTTCAGCAGGGAAGCGGCGCGGAATCAAAAGGGAATCCGGCGAGAATCCGGAACTGCCCCGCAGCGGTATGCGAGAACGAACGCCGTTTATGGCACTGGGAGCGCCACGCCCCTGGGAAGCTTCGGCTAGTAGGAAAATGACAAAAGGGCTCGCGAGTCCGAAGACCTGCCTGCGATCCGTCCTCATCGAAGAGGACGGAATTCATCGACTCGCCCGAGGGGGCGGAAGGCGAACCATGAACATCCACGAATACCAAGCCAAGGAGATTCTTGGTCGTTACGGCATTGCTGTGCCCAGGGGAAGACTGGCGGTATCGGCGCGCGACGCGGCGATTACCGCCGACGAGTTTGGCGGCCATGTCGTCGTCAAAGCGCAGATCCACGCAGGCGGACGAGGCAAGGCGGGCGGCGTGAGGTTTGCCGCGACGCGCGATGAGGCTGCTAGCCTGTACGAGGAATTCCTGGGTATGCGCCTTATAACAAGGCAGACCGGCCCCGAAGGGGCACGCGTCCGTCGTGTCTATATTGAGGAAGCCCTCTCCATAGCCAAGGAATATTACCTATCGTTGTCCATCGATCGGAAGCACGCGCGGATCGCCCTCCTCGCCTCGGCGGCGGGCGGCGGCGATGTTGAAGAGGCTTCGCAGGGAGCATTCGCCCGGGTACTCATCGACCCCTGCCTCGGTCCGACGGCGCATTCGATGCGTGCCCTCGCTGTATCGCTTGGGCTCGAAAGCGCTTGTCGTCGGATGTTCTTCGGTATGGTTCAAAAACTCTACGAAGTCTTTACTTCCTGCGATTGTTCCCTTCTTGAGATCAACCCGCTGGCCCGGCTCTCCGACGGCAGGCTTCTTCCTCTGGACTGTAAGATTTCTTTCGATGACAACGCCCTCTTCCGACATTCCGAACTCTTGGCGTACCGAGATATCGAGGAGGGCGCGCCGGAGGAGTTCGAGGCATCCAAGTATGGGCTTACCTATGTGAAACTCGACGGCGATATAGGATGCATGGTAAACGGCGCCGGACTTGCGATGGCCACCCTCGACGCCCTCTTGCTCAGGGGAGGGACGAGCGCCAATTTTCTTGATTTAGGAGGAGGGGCGAGCAAGGAAGCGGTAAGAAAAGCTTTCTCGCTTATTATCGAGGATCGCCGCGTCAAGGTGATTCTTATCAACGTGCTCGGCGGCATAGTGCGCTGCGACGTGGTGGCGGCGGGCGTCGCCGAGGCGATCGCGGAGGCTTCGACGGCGAGTTACGCCCTGCCGAAGCGCCACATACCCATCGTGGCGCGGTTCGCGGGGAATCGGGCAGGGGAGGGGCGTTCTCTCCTCGAAGCGATCAAAGACGACGTCTTCCCGATTCGATTCGCCGAAACCATGGATGCCGCGGCGACGCTGGCGGCAGAGGCGGCTGGCGCCGAAGGAAGGAGGTAGGTTCCATGTCGATTCTCGTCGATAAAGATACGAAACTCATTGTGCAGGGGATAACGGGAACCGAAGGACTGTCACACGCCCGGGCGATGCGCGACTATGGTACCAGGGTGTTGGGGGGGGTGTCACCGGAGAAGCCCGGCGAAAGGATAAACGGGTTTCCCGTCTACAGGAGCGTAACGGAGGCGAAGGCTGAGACAGGGGCAAATACTTCGGCGATCTTCGTCCCACCTGCAGGCGCCGCCGATGCCATTCACGAAGCGCTTGAAGCCGGGATTGAGCTTATCGTCTGTGTTACGGAAGGCATTCCCGTGGCCGATATGATTCGCATCCGCAGAGTCCTTCCCGATTATCCCGCATCGCGCCTGATCGGCCCCAACTGCCCGGGCGTGATCAGTCCCGGCAAGGCGAAGGTGGGGATCATGCCCGGGGCTATTCATGCCCAGGGCTGCGTGGGCATCGTCTCGCGCTCCGGAACGCTTATGTATGAGGCGGTGGCGCAGCTTGGAGCGCTCGGGCTCGGCGAATCGACCTGCGTCGGAATAGGGGGAGATTTTCTTGTCGGGATGGATTATAGGGAAGTTCTTGCTTTTTTCGAGGGCGATGACGAAACCAATGGAGTGTTGCTCATCGGGGAGGTCGGCGGTATGTCTGAGATCGAAGCCGCGGAATACGTTCGCTCGACTATGACGAAACCGGTGGCAGCGTTCGTCGCGGGAAAATCGGCACCCAGGGGGCGCAGAATGGGGCACGCCGGAGCGATTGCCGAAGATTCGGCGAGCTCGGCTGCCTCGAAAATGGAAGCGCTTCTTTCAAGGGGGCTGACTGTCATCGAGGACCCCGCTTGCATGGGGCAAGTGCTGAGCTGGATGCTTCAAAACTCTCCAATTCTATTATAGGGCCACAGTGCGACGAGCAGGGTCGAATCGTCTATAGTGAAATGCATAGTAGCGTTTCTGTTTCATTGGGAGTTTTAGGACCATCATTTTATTTAGACATTGATTCTGTCAAAGGTGTAGCACCCTCTGGTTTTCAGACCATTGTGTTGCTGATTTATTCTTGGCCTCCGTCGAGGCACACATACCCGAGTCCTGGAAGCTTGATTTAGGCCAGGTCAGAGATTCACACCTGGTTGGGATACCGTATGACCTTATGTTTAAGCAAGTAAGGATATACCGGGTTTCAGGATGTTTAATACCGGTCAGTTTCTTTGTATGCAATGCTTTAATATGCATTATGTGCATAAGCCTGCAGACTTGTTTTTCGCTTAGTTCCCCGTTTCGGGCATGGACCTCAAGAGCTATCTTCCTGTACCCATAAAAGGGCAATTGCTGGTTTATCGCTAGAATGAGCTTTCTATGCTGTTCCCTATGCGTATCATTCACCGGCTTAGAACGGTAATAGACTACGCTTCAGTGTATATTCAAAAGCTCATACTGTCGTCGTGCTGACAAGACGGGCTCCTTTGGGGCGATCAGCCTGGATCTTTGCCGTATAGCTGTTTGTACTTTTTTTAGCCACTCGTTCTCGTATTGCATTTGCCCCAGCTGCCTGAAGAGCTCTTCTTTTACTGCTTCGAGGGCAACCATTGCCTTGAACTGTTCGTCGAACTTCTTCCTCATGATGGACTCTCCTCCTAGGATATTTCAACTTATTCATTTTCCATAGAGACCCTTCCCGTTGGGCTCAGCATATCGCTCGAGATCTACCAGCCAGTCGAAGAAATCATCTGCAAATCCTTCTTCCTGGAACCGAGCCCAGGTGAAGGAGCCCCATTTCGGGATGAGATAGTTCTTGATCCGGGATCGATGACAGAGCCTGATTGTCTCCGAGATCTCGGAGCCGGCGGCAAGTGCCTTCCGCTTTAAATGTTTCGCATCCTCGAGGTACATAGTAGAAGCAAATTCCTTGAATGTCTTCGGAGCACCGAATGCAGGTCGTGGAGCCTGTGTAAGCGGTAATGGCATGGCTTGGGAAATAGGTACTACTTCTGCCCTTCGATCTTTGTCTTCAAGATATTCGATATAGTTCTGGGCTTCGCGCTTTAAGCGTGGTGCTCGTTTATTACTCCCTGCCGGTGCTCGGACTCGCTTGTCGCCCTCCCAGTACCAGTAATACCAGAGGTGATATTCCTTGCCGTTTTTTGTCGTAAGCTTCCGCTGATATAAATGGTATCGACTGGCCATATACACCCTCCGGCAAGCGAAAAATAAAAATAAAAGTCGTGTACACAGTTTGTACACAGTTGGCTCAATATTTCCTTATTTAAAGAGGGTTTTTACTATGTTGCAAGTTAAGTTTTATAGCACAAAAGTGGTTTTTTAAGTATATATAGGATATAAAAATAGCCGCCATTTCTGGCGGCTTTGCTATCTTTCGGGCTGAGAGGATTTGAACCTCCGACATCTTGGTCCCGAACCAAGCGCGCTAGCCCCTGCGCTACAGCCCGATAATGAAAAAACCCGTCAGTGAATGACGGGTTTTACGCCCTCAGGCGATCGGGAGCGACGGGGCTCGAACCCGCGATCTCCGGCTTGACAGGCCAGCGCGATAACCAGCTTCGCTACGCCCCCGTGTCATTGCTGACGAAGTTGGAATATACCGGGAAAAGGAGGCGTTAGTCAATAGGAGAGGAGTATCGCCCCGGACTTTTCGTCCTTCTCTTCCTTTGTTCCCGCGGCTTTGGCTTGGGGCAGCGGAAGAAGGTCTCCGCTGGAAAAAAAGACGCGCAGGGAAGAGTAGCGCAGCAGGGTATAGCCTTTTGGCGAACAGCAGTAGCGACCCGACAGGCCGTTGGGCAGGGCGAAGCTTTCGGAGAGCACCCTGAGGTTTGCCTTGCCGTCTTTGAGCTTTGCCGTCGCAGCCAGGGGGTCGGGGATAGCGGAGAGAAGGAAGGAGAACACCAGTTTTTCCTTGCTCAATCCCGCTTCCGCGGATAGGGCTTTCAGCCAGCCCGGGGCCATATCGGCGCCGATGGTGAAGTGGCACCATGGATACTTTTCCCTGTGCTTGGGCATTACCACCGCTTGGGCGTTCTTAGGTTTGAATCTGGCGCCCCCATCGCTGCCGGGACCTTCGAGGCTCCTGAATATTCCTGGCATGGGGCAGTCGTTGACGTGGGGACAGGGCGAGAGGGGCGGGGCGCCGAAGGACGACAAGGCGGCTCTCAGGGCGCTGATAAAGGACCCGGAGCGGGGGTCCCCGGGTTCGACCAGGAGGACTGAGCCGGTATCCTTCAGGTAGCCGAGCAATTGCCTGGCCGTAAGGCTGGCGCGTATGCCCAAGGGGACCTTGCTCTTCCAGAAAAATTCGTTGAATACATTGGCCGCCGTCAAAAGATCGGCCTTTTCCGGCAGCGCGATGCCGAACTGATGGCGCCGCAGGGTTATCGTCCAGGGGGGAAGAGAGCCGCCTAAGCGGAGGCAGAGGCTCTCGAAGAGCGTCAGTCCGACCTTGAGTATCCGCTCGGTTCTGTCGGTGCAGATGATGCCGAGCTTCTTCGTTCTAAGGTCGGGGCGGGAGAGATAGAGCGCTATAGGAAGGGTGAGTGGGCCTGAGCCCAAATCGACGATGGTGGCTTCGTCGTCCAGGCGGAGCTTCAGGGTCGGTAAAAACGATGAGAGGCGCAGAAGGTTCCAGGGGAGGAAGTAGCGCAGGTAGGCGGAGTAGTACGCCGGGGCGCTCAGGTATTCCGAGGCTCTGTGCTCGCGCTCCGAGGTGAGATCCTCCCAGAGGGACCGTATATTCCTGCCCAAGCCGAGCCTATGGTTCCGGGAGAGGGGGACTATCTCGTCGAGAATTCCAGGAAGGATACCCAGGGCGCGAAGGCAGTCCGGCGCTATCGAAAAGCTTTCCAGCGGGGAGGGGCTTTTCTGCGCGGGCGCCGAAGGGCCGGTGCCCGATGGGGTTGTATTGGAATGACCGCGGCGTGGAGCGCCCGGGTTTGAACGTTGCGGCTTCGATCTTTCGGGTTTTGTGCGGCCGAACTCCGAAGGTTGTGGCTTCGGCCGGCCTGGCTTAGGCGAGGCCGGAAGCGCCGGTCTTTTCCCCGGTCCTTCGCCCCGGGCTTTCCCGGGCTTGAAGCTCCGACCTCTGTCTTCGTGCGTATTTTTCGGCATCGTCAATTGAAACTCAGGACAACTTTGCCCGATTCGCCCGACAGCATGGCCTGAAATCCTTTTTCAAAGTCCTCGAAGCCGAATCGGTGGGTGATGACCGGGCTGATATCCAGTCCGGAAAGGAGCATCGCCTGCATCTTATACCAGGTTTCGAATATTTCCCTGCCGTAAATTCCTTTGAGAAACAAGCCCTTGAAAATCACCCGGCTCCATTCGATGCCGGCATCGTCGGGTAGAAGACCTAAAAGGGCTATCCTGCCGCCGTTGTACATATTGTCGATCATCTGCTCGAAGGCTTGGGGGTTGCCGGACATTTCGAGCCCTATGTCGAAACCGCCCACCATGCCCAGCTCATGCTGCACATCCTTGAGAGATTCCTTGGAAACGTTCACCGCCCGGGTGGCTCCCATGCGCAGGGCTAATTCCAGGCGCCAGGGATTAATGTCGGTGATCACCACATTTCGAGCGCCCACGTGCTTGGCGATGGCGGCGGCCATGCAGCCGATGGGGCCGGCTCCGGTTATGAGCACGTCCTCGCCGATCATGTCGAAGGAAAGGGCCGTGTGGGTGGCGTTGCCGTAGGGGTCGAAAATCGAAGCGATTTCGTCGGGTATGGAGCTATGCAGGTGCCAGGCGTTGGAAGAGGGGATGGAGATATATTCGGCGAAACAACCATCCCTGTTTACGCCGATACCGACCGTATTTGGACAGAGATGGCGCTTGCCCGCCCTGCAGGCCCTGCAGACGCCGCAGACGATATGGCCTTCGCCCGAAACCCGTTCCCCAATCTGATACCCCATCACGGATCTTCCCATATCCACTATTTCCCCGACGAATTCGTGGCCGATGATCGTGCCGGGTTTGATAGTGCGCCGGGCCCAGGGGTCCCATTTCCAAATATGTATGTCGGTGCCGCAAATGGCGGTCTTTTTTACCTTGATGAGCAAGTCGTTGTCGCCGACCTGGGGCATGGGAACTTCTTCCATCCAGAGCCCGGCGTCGGGCTTGCTTTTTACGAGAGCTTTCATGCCGCCCTCCTTATTATGCCGAGTATATCCTAAAAACTGTTTTTCCACGAGTATTCGCGGATCCGCCCCGATTTGATCTAGAGCAAAAAGAATAAAGCGGCGCCGCCGACCGCAACCGCCGCCCCGATGAACTCGGAAGCCGTAACCTTTTGTTTTAAGATGAAAATGGTGGGGGGAATGATGAGCACGGGGGTAAGGGCCATAAGGGTCGAGGCGGTGCCTGCCTGGGTGTAGCGAACGGCGAGCAGGGAAAAGGAAACGCCGAGAAAGGGGCCGAATACGGCGCCGGCCGCGATGTTCCTGAAGGCGAGCCGCTCCTTCGGAGTCTGTACGAATACCGCGCGATGTTGCCCGAGGATCAGCGTCTGGGCGGCAAGCCCGACGATGGCCGCCACGATGCGGATCTGGCTACCCGAGATTACATCGTAGTTTTTCACCCCTATCTTGGAAAATATCAACCCGGCGGCCTGGAAGAGCGATGCGAGCAGGGAGTAGACATAGCCCTTCGTCGATTCCTGCCTCTTCCCCTGTTCCGGAACGGTGGTTCTCCGCCTGGAGGAAACGACTATCAGAATGCCGGTAACGACGACCAGCATTCCCAATAACCGGGAGGGTAGCATTCGCTCTCCGAGAAAGATCAAGGCGAATGTGGCTGTGAATAGGGGAGTGAGGGCCTGGAATACCACCGCTACGCGGGAACCCACGAGAATGTAAGCGTTGAAGAGAAAGAAATCGGAGATGACAAAGCCGATGAGGCCGGAGACCAAAAGATAAAACCAGGTTCCCAGCGGCGCGTCCAGCGGGAAGGGCATGCCTCGGGTGATGAGCCCTGCCAGCAATAAAAGGAAGAAGGCGAAAATGACTTTCCAGAAATTGACCGCGAGGGCGCCCACTTTTCTCGATGCGCTTTCGAAAAAGATGGGCGAAATCGACCAGCATAGGGCGGTGGCGAACGCGGCGAGGGCGCCCAGTTTTTCCATAGGAGCGGAGTATACTCCCGGGCTGGGTTTTGTTCCAGTGAGCCGGCGTCACGACGAAGCCCTCCCATGGCAAAGGCGAAAAAATTTGACTTTGTTTCCGGATAACTATACAGTAGAAAATAGATAGGAGGGACAAATGGCAATAATCACTATAGCGCGCGAGTTGGCATCCCTCGGTGAAGAGACTGCCCTGGAGCTGACGAAAATCTCCGGGTACAGCCTGATCGATAAAGACTATCTGGAGGAGAAGCTCAACTCCATCGGCATAAGCGCCGAGAAACGGGAAAAATATGACGAGAAGAATCCTGGTTTTTGGGCATCGTTGTCGCAGCAACGGGATAATTACCTCCATTATTTGAAGACAGCGATTCTCGACGCGGCCCAGGAGAACAATTGCGTGATCATGGGAAGGGGGGCTTACGCGATCCTGAGGGGGGTGCCCCACGCCGTATCGGTCAAAATCACGGCGCCCATAGCGGTGCGGGTGGAGAGGGCGCGGAAGCTCTATAATTGCGACAACAAGAGGGCGTTGCAGATCCTCGAGGAGAGCGATCACGATCGGGGCGGTTTTCATAAGTATTTCTTTTCGACCAACTGGGTGGACGCCAGGGAATACGATCTCACCATCAACACGGGAAGTACGGATCCGATCCACGCCGCGGTGGCCATCGATTCCCTGCGAAAGGCCTATATCGACAAGGAAAAGGAAGAAGCGGGGGTGCAAAAAATCGCCGATCTTGTGCTCGCCCAGAATGTGGTGACCGAGATCATCTATGCGCGGAAAATCCCGGTGCATTTTCTGGAAGCCACGGTCGAACGGGGATCGGTGGTATTGCACGGAGTGGCGAATGCCCAGTCCTCCATCGATTCGGCCCTCAACGCCGCCCATGAGGTATCCGGTGTCAAACACGTGGAGAGCGCGATTCAGCTGGTCCAAGAATTCACAGTGATGCCCTGATCCGATGAGCTACATCTCAGGTCTGCATGGAATCCTCGAACAGCTGCGTAAGGGCGCCGACGGCTGTAGCCTTCTGGTGGCCGAAGGCCCTGATGCGAAACGCAAGGGACCGAGGGTTCGGGATATCCTCGAGCTTGCGGCTAAAAATAAACTGCCTTTGCAAACACTGGGCCAGGAATCGCTGGACGCCATAGATCCGGAGAATAAGGGCATCATTTTACGATGCGCCGACAGGGGGACAGGTCAGAAGGCGAGCCTGGACCAACTGCTGGCCGAGGCACCGGAATCCTGCCTGGTACTGATACTGGACCATATCGAAGATCCCCAGAACCTGGGAGCCATCCTGCGTTCCGCCGACGCCTTCGGTGCCTTTTTCGTCGTGGTTCCCACCAGGCGGGCCTCGCCCATGAGCGACGCTGTGGCCAGGGCCAGCGCCGGCGCCTCGGCCTGGGTGCCGCTGGTCATGGTGCAGAATCTCGCCGACGCCCTGGCTAGAATCAAGAAAGCCGGTTTCTGGACCTACGGAGCCGAGATGGGGGGCGCGGCGGTGGAAAACTGCGACTTCGCCGAACGATCCTGTCTTGTTTTAGGTAACGAGGGGGAGGGCTTATCCCGCCTGCTTTCGGAAAGGGTGGACAGTCTGGTTTCCATACCCATGCGAGGTCATGTGGACTCGCTCAATGTATCCGTGGCAGCCGCGATTCTCATGCACGAGTATCGGCGCTCCCGCCGGGAATGAAAAGGCGCCGAGCCAGGACTCGGCGCCTTTTCATTGCGTGATCCTTCCTCTTAAATATCCCAGATATCCCTGAACGTGTGCTCCTTTTCGCAGTAGCGGCACACGAAGGTGGAACCGGACTTGCGCAGGAATTCGGTGGGGACTCCCTCGTTGTGCCTGGGATTGGATATGCAGTTTTCATTCTTGCAGGATATCTCGTCAAAGCCGTAGATCCTGGGGGGCATCGAAAGCCTGAATTTTTTGGCCACCTTCGAACCTCGTATGAGATTGAGGGTGCAGCCGGGGGCTATGGCTGCCAGCTTCTTCAGATCCTTTTCACCGAAACTGGTTATATCGGGCAGGGATATGATTCCCTTGTACACTTCAGGACCCTTGAAAGAATGATAGACCCCCTGGCTGGAGCGTACGTTGAGCTTGAGAATCTTCCGCACCGCTTCGATATTGCTCCAGATATCCTCCACCGTCTGGCCCGAGGCGATGTGATCTATGACGATACCCTCCTCCACGGGTTTGATGCCGACCTTGTATTCCGGCTTTCGGTGTTCCAGCACCGCGGCTTCGAGGATGAAATCTTCGACGATCTCGGGCTCCATGGCGAAGGCGCCCTCGAAGTCCTGGCCGAGGAGGCCCGAAACCATGCCGATTTCCACGATCCTGGTCCAGTAACCGTTAGCGGACTGGGCGTCCCATCCGTTGAGCGGCAGATCGTCCAGGAAGGAGGGGATTGTGGGATGCATCCGGTCCCTGGGAAGAGGATGGTAGAAGCGAGTGCCCTCGGGAAGGAGTCCCAGCATATCCTTTCTGAAGGTTACGCTGCGCCTCAGACTGGGCGCCCGTTCGAGGACCGACTCGCCCATCCGTTCGAGTTGGAGGCGGGTGAAATACCAGATCGGGGCCACCTTGCCGGAGGCCAAGTATTCGTCCAGGGACTGGAATTGTCGCACCGAAAAGCCGTTGTTCTTCATTTTTTCCACATAATAGGGAGGCATGGATAAGAGTTCGGGCGCTATGAGATCGACCTCGACGTTCTTGAATATTCGCAACCCATCGGCCTTGGAGTGAATGGTGCGGCCGTGGTAGAGGTCCCCGGTCAGCGCCAGGTGAATATGGTCTTCCTTCCATTGCGTGTGCTCGAGAAAGGAAAACTCGTCCAGTAATTCCTGGGTTGGGTGCTCGTGCTTTCCGTCGCCCCCGTTGATGAAGCCGGGTCGGGGTTTTCCCGAAAGCTCGGCGTAGCGGGCCAGGGCTTGCTCAAGCCAGCGGCAGGTCCCTTCCAGCTTGGTGCGCATTACGAAACAGGAATCGGCGGAATAGCCGTAGAGCATTTTTATCGCGTCCGTGATGGATTCGTTTTTATTGAAGGAGCTGGAAGCGGCGTCGAAGACGTTCGTCCTGGCGCCCAGGAATTTCGCGGCGTTGCGAAAGGATTCCCTGGTCCTCGTAGAGTCTTCCATGAAAATGAGATAAACCTGATAATCCCGGTCGTTGATCTTGAACGCGCCGCAATCGCCGCCGGCCATGGCGAGGGACTTGAGTTCCCGGGATTTGCGGTACAGATACCGCTGTTCGTCCAAGGAAAGGTCGTTGACCACGGAAATCGTTCTTCCCTTGAATGGTCCGCTTCGCTTCATTCTAGCCTCCTGTTTTAGGGGCTTTGGGCGGCGACAGGCGCGCCAAAGCCTCGATATGTCCTGTTTGCGGATAGAAATCGAATACAGTCAGAGAATCGATTTTCCAACCGGAGGAACAGAGATCGCCCAGATCCCTGGCCATGGTGGCATGGTTGCAGGAAATATAGCTCATGCCGCCGACAGCGGCGTTTTTCAGCCATGTTCTGGTTGACGGAGAAAGGCCGCTTCGGGGCGGATCAGCGACGATCCAGTCTATAGGCGCCGCCGCGCCACGGCGGGATCGGGCCGATTCGGCCCGGATCCACTCCTCCACCTCGGTGGGAACGAACCGGGCCTTGCGGGCGTTTACGTTTTCCCTGGCGGCTTCCAGGGACAGCGTGTCGCTTTCGACCAAGGTGACTTCGTCAAAGGATTCGGCGAGCCCGGCGGCAAAAAGGCCGGCCCCGGCGTAGAGATCCAGCGCCCGGGTACCGGAAATTCCCGATAAGGCTTCGCGCAGCAGAAGCTCGGTCATCGTAAGATTGCTCTGAAAAAAATGGCTCAAGGGGAAGCGGTAGGAGCGGCCGCCCACGAGAGCCTGAGCTTTCGCATCGAGCCCCTCGATCTTAAGGGGCCCGGACTGGGCAAAGAGCACAAACCGTTCTTTCGGTCCTATTCGGGCTTGAAGCTCTTTCGAGGGTTTGCCCTTTCTGTTCTGGGTTTTTAGCCAGTCCGAAATGGGCTTGGCGGCGATCGGGCACCCCGGAGCCCGTATGGCATTGCCCGAGCCGCGTTTCATATAACCGAATCCCTGGTCCGCGGTTACGTGAAGTTCCACCCTATTCCGATAGGCATAGGGAGCCGATGCCCGAAGGCTGAACTCTTGTTCCGGAAGCTTGGCTATTCTGCTGAGGGATTCCGCGAAAATTTGTCCCTTCAATTCCAACTGCCGGGAGTATTCGATGTGTTGAAGATCGCAGCCTCCGCAATCGCCAAAAAGCGGGCAGGGGGCTGCGACCCGATATGGGGAAGCCGAAAGGTTTTCCAGGATTTCCGCCCGAAGAAAATCCGCAGTCTCTTCGGTAATATGGCAGAGAAGCCGCTCGCCGGGGATGCTGAAAGGGATAAAGACGACCTGACCATCGGAAAACGCGATGCCGTCCCCGCCCGAGGCGAGCTTTTCGACGTTCAGGATTCTCCGATCGGCCATGCTGAAAAAGATAGTACGCCGAGAATGGCGAATTCTGCAAGTACAAGAGCGCTATCGGTGATATAGTAAGCGTATGGATGTACATATCAGATCGCTGGGAGCCGCGGGCGAGGTCACGGGTTCGAAACACCTGGTGGAGTTCGAGGGTAAAAGGATCCTCGTGGATTGCGGAGCTTTCCAAGGAAGGAGGGCGGAATCGGACGCGAAAAACCGAGCCCTTCTTGGAGATGTCGAGCCTGGATCGGTGGACGCGGTGGTGCTCACCCATGCCCATTACGATCACTGCGGACTTTTGCCGTACCTGGTCAAGAAAGGTTTTTCCGGCAACATCTTCGCCACGGCCGCCACCAGGGATCTCGCCAACCTTGTCATGATGGATTCGGCTCACATCCAGGCCCGGGACGCGGATTATCTTTCCCGTCAGGCGGCCAAGAGGAACGAAAAATTCGACTGGAAACCTCTCTATAACGATCTGGACGTGGTGAAAACCATGGGTCAGTTTGTAACGATCAATTACCACAGACCGATCAATATCGCGGAGGGGGCGAGCGTGGAGTTCCGGGATGCGGGGCATATCCTGGGTTCGGCGCTGGTTCGCATGACGTTGAAGGCGAAAAACGGCGCTCAGCGGGTGCTTGGCTTTTCCGGCGACCTGGGGCGGAAGAACAAGCCGATAATCCGCGACCCCGAACAGCTGGACGGCTTGGATCACCTTGTGCTGGAGAGTACCTATGGTGACAAGCTGCATGAAAACACCAGCGACGCGGTCGAAAGGCTTGCCGAAGTCGTCAGGTCCACCGCCGAGGCCGGGGGGAAGGTGATTATTCCCGCGTTCGCGGTGGAACGAACTCAGGAGCTTGTCTTCACCCTCCATTTGCTTCTGGACCAGGGGAGAATCCCGGATATTCCCATTTGGGTGGATTCGCCCATGGCGGTGGACGCCACGGGAATCTTCCGCATTCACCCCGAATGCTACGATAAGGAGACCCATGAGGCCTTTACCACCCACTCGAAAAATCCCTTCGGCTTCGCCAGTCTGCATTTTTCCCGGAGCGTGGAGGATTCGAAAGCCCTGAATGAGGCGAAGGAGCCGATGATCATTATCTCGGCGGATGGAATGTGCGAGGTGGGGCGGATTCAGCATCATCTGATCCATAATATTTCCAAGCCCCAAAACACGATCCTCATCGTAGGCTATATGGCCGAGGGCACCCTTGGACGCAGGATCATGGATGGGGCAAAGGAAGTAAGGATACACGGTGATTTTTATAAGGTGGCCGCCAATGTCAAAACCATCGATGCGTTTTCGGCCCATGCCGACTGGCGGGAGACCTTGGATTGGCTTTCGGCGACGGATACGAAAAACCTCAAAACCATATTCCTGGTCCACGGCGAGTCCAAGGCGCTGGAATCCTTGAAGGGCAAACTTCAGGGGGCGGGATTCCCTTCGGTGGAAATTGTCAGGGTGAATCAGCATTACGCGCTGGTATAAGCCAGGGGTCCGTGGATGGAAAAGTACTATGCCGGCATAGATATTGGCGGCCAGGGTCTGAAAGGGATCGTCCTGGATCAATCCGGGGTTTTGCGGATCGAGGCGATGCGAAACACCCCGGCCGGCGAAGGAAGGGACGCGGTGCTTCGCATCGTCGCCGATCTGGTGAAAGAGCTTTCAAGCCTCGGCCCTCTCTCTTCGATGGGTGTGGGCAGCCCCGGCGGCGTGGACAGGGCCGGGGTGGTCGTTGGAATGGCGGCGAATATCTCCGGCTGGGCCGGAACGGGTTTGGGGGAAGCCGTCGCGGCGATGGCGGGGGCTCCCTGTGTAGTGCGGAACGACGCCAACCTGGCCGCCTACGCCGAATGGGTCGCCCGATCGGACAGCTCCTGGGCGCTTCTCTTCATCGGTCTCGGAACCGGTATAGGCGGAGGTTTCGTGGAGGATGGCCGAATACTGGGCGGTTGCAACGACAGGGCAGTGGAGATCGGCCACAGCGTCATCGAACCCGGAGGAAGACGCTGCGCCTGCGGCGTTGCCGGCTGCGCCGAAGCCTACGCTTCGGGGCCATCGATGGGAAGGATCGCGGCCGATCTGGCTTTAGGCAGAGACGCTGGACTGGGCAGCTTGGAGCCCCGGGGCTTGGGCGAATCCTTGGAGGGCTCCGCGTTGGCGGCCCGCGCGCGCGCCGGGGAGCAGCTCAATGCGCACGATGTGTACGCCGCCTACGCGCGGGGCGACTCTTTGGCAAAGCTCGTCGATTCCATCGCCGCGGCGGCGCTTGCGCGGGCCGCCGCTATCGGGATGGCCCTCCTGGCCCCGGATACCCTGGTTTTGGGCGGCGGTGTTATTGAAGGAGCTCCCCATCTCTGTTCGAGGGTCCAGGAGCTTTTGCCGAAGCTCGTCTACCACGATGGATGGAAGGATTGCCGGGTGGAAAAGGCCCGTTTTTCACATAAGGCCGGGCTCTATGGAGCCGCATTTTACGGAGCTTCCCAGGTCGAGGACCCTGAGGGTTTGGCCGCTTTGGCAACTAAAGCATTGGCGTGTTTCGCTTCGCCCTGAGGGTAGTCCTGCTTCTCGCCGCGACGGGTCCTCGAATGGCGAACGATAACGGACAGGCTCAAAGTTTGTCGATTTTTTCCACCCGTTCCTCATGCCGGCCCCCCTGGAAACGGGCGTTCATGAATACCTCCAGAAGATCCTCGGGCCTCTCCCTGTACTGGACCCTGCCGCCCAGGGCGATAAAGTTGGCGTTGTTGTGCTCCTTGGCCATGAGCGCGGTAAAGCTGTCGTGAACGAGGGCGCAGCGAATGCCGGGCTGCCTGTTGGCCGCAATGGAGATGCCTATTCCTGTTCCGCAGAGAAGGATGCCGAAGTCGAATCCCCCTTGCTTGAATTCTTGCACCGCCATCCTGGCTATGTCCGGATAATCCACCCGTTCTTCGCTATCGACTCCGAGATTTCTGGCTGTATGGCCTTTCTGGGATAACCACAGCTCGATTCTTTTTTTGAGATCGACCGCGCCATGGTCGTTGGCTATTAGGATATTCATTGACATATCTTACCCGCGAAAAAAGGTCCGCGGCAATATTGAAGCAAGAGTCTCGGCGTGGGGCGTTACAGGCATGGGAGGTTCGTTGCCAATGTGGAAGGTCCTGGCGCTTTGTCTCAGCCTGTGGGCTTGCTCGCCTAAAGCGTCGGAGCTTCTCTTGCCCCTCGGGGATATCCGCCCTCCATCGGTCGTGGACGCAGGGCAAACAGACGCCCACAGCTTCACAATCCTCTTCGACGAAGATGTCCTTCCGGTACTGGGCAGTTTTTCCTTCCATCCTGCGGAGATTTCCGCCACTCCGAGCGCCGAAGGCCCGTTGCTGAAGGTCGGGCTGAATCCCGAGGCCGAACCTGGGAGGGAATGCAGCCTTTTAGGGGAGGTTAAAGATGCCGCAGGCAACAGCACAAGATTTCTCTTCGGTTTTGTCGGTTTTAACCCTATTCCGGCAAAGCTGCGGCTCAACGAGGTCCAGCCATGCAAGAACACGGCGGCAAGCAACTTCCATAGGGATTATATCGAGCTGCTGGTGGAGGAGGCCGGCAATCTGGGCGGGATCCAGTTGCAGTGGAGCAGCACGGTCAAAGTAGTCAGCTATTCTTTTCCGCCCTGCTTCGTGCGTGCCGGTGAGTTGATAGTGCTCCATTGTCTGCCGGAGGGGGTTCCGGAAGAAAAAGACGAATGCGGCGACGATCGCGGTCTCTCGGGCGGGGTGGACGCGCATCCCGGGGGGAGAGACTTCTGGGCTTCCGGCGGGGGAATCCCCGATGCCACAGGCGTCATCGTCCTGCGCAGCCGAGCCTCCGATCCCGTGGAGGACGGTGTGTTCTTTGCCGAAAAAGGAAAGCTTGGCGAGGTCGATTCTTCGAAAATCTCAATGCTTCTTGGCGAAATGGCTTCCCGGGGAATCTGGGACTGTTCCGAGCCACCTCTTTGGGAGGAGGCGCTGCTGTGGAAGAGCTCAAGCTCCAGACCTCTTCACTGTCTCAGAAAGGAGTCGAAAGGTAAGGGTTCTTGGTATATAGGCGAAAGCGGGTCCCAGAGTCCCGGTAGCCTGGAGCCGGGGGTCCTGGCCGCAAAGGGCGGCCGAAAAGCCGGCAAGCCCGGTTCTCCGTAACTCCGGAAAATCCCGGGCTGGCTACGCTCAGGCCTTGATAAAGTTTTCGATCTCGTGCTTGGGCAGGGCTCCTACCTTTTGCTTAATCATTTGACCGTCCTTGAAGTAAAGAAGGGTGGGAATGGAAATAATGCCGTACTGAGAAGCGATATCGCCCTCGTCGTCGACGTTCACCTTGCCAACTTTGACTTTGCCTTTGTACGCCTCCGCGATCTGAGCTATGGAGGGGGCTATCATTCTGCAGGGCATGCACCACTCGGCCCAAAAATCCACAAGAACAGGAATGGTGGACTCCAGCACTTCCTTTTGGAAATTCGCTGATGTCAGGGTGACTTCGACGCTCATGATTGCTCCTTGGTATATGGTGGACAGTCCGTTTTATGCGTAATCATTTATAGTATAGCCAAAGCGGTGGTTCAGGGTCAAATAGAGCGGCTCGACTTTGGCTCTTCGCCGCCTGTTTTTCTCCACTTGCGAAAATGTGAAAAAAAAACAATACTTTAATTCGCGTTCCCCAATAGCCACTAAATACCTTAAGGAGCCGAGAATATGAAGACTTCCGGCAGCAATTGGACCTTCGCCCGCATTGGCGGGGTTGACCAGGTCGTGATCAAAAAAGGCGAGGATATCGCCAACCTGGCCCATTTGGATCAAAAACTTTGGGCCGCCCTCGCCATGCCCGCCGCCCAGCCCGGTATCAAGGAAAGCCTCGATTACCTGGATGCGGATAAGGACGGAAAGATCAGGGTGCCGGATATTCTTAACTGCGTCGAAGAGCTCAAGACAAAACTGAACAGCCTGGATTGCCTGCTCGATGGCAGCGATACGCTTTCGGCGACCCAGGTTTTGGACAAAGGGATCCGGGCCTCCCTCGCCGAGGTTCTTTCCATCAACGGTGGCACTTCCGGCGATGCCAGCGTTGACCTGGCTGCCCTGGACAAGGCCATAGCCTCATTCTCCGCGCTTCCTTTTAACGGCGATGGGGTGGTCGTTCCCGGATCAGCGAAGGGCGGGAAGCTTAAAGCCTTTCTGGAATATCTAGTCGCCCAAGGCTATAAGGCCGACGATGCCAGCGGGAATCCCGGCGTCGATGTTCCTGCCTTGGATAGGTTCCTGGCCGACCTCGAGGCTTACAGGACTTGGTCCTCCGAGCTGCCCGCCTTCTCGGACGCTTTCTCCGATCAGGCCAAGGGAGAAAAGGCGGTAGCGCTTTATAAACAGATCAGGGAGCCCGTGAACGATTATTTTAGGCGTTGCAGGGTCTTAGCCATGTCCAAATCGCCCGGCGCGGTCGCCGCTCTCGAAGCCTCTATGGCTTCGACGCTCGCTAAGAATCTTCCCGCGGACTCGCCGGAGCTCGCCCAGCTTCCGCTGGCGCTTCCCAATGCCGAAGGCCTCCTCTATCCGGATTCGGCCATGCATCCGAATTATGCCGTAGCTGTAGCCGAGTTCCTCGATCTTATGGGCGCCGAGAGGGCGAAGGCGGTTTGCCAGGCGACTTGGGAGGGTTTCGCCGCCCGCGTCGAGACTTATGCCGCTTGGCTCGGGCGAAAGCCTGCGGCGGAAGTCTGCGCCCTCGGCGAAGCCGTCCTTGCCGGTTCGGCGGATGTTGGCCAGGCGGATGCGGTGCGCGCGCTCATCGAAAAGGACCTCGCCAAGGCGGCGGATACGGAAGCGCTAAAAAATCTCAGGATCCTTCTTTTTATAAAGCGGGATTTTATTGTCATTCTCAAGAACTTTGTGAACTTCGACAACTTCTATTTGCGAAAGAAGGGCATTTTCCAGTCCGGCAAGCTCTTCCTCGACGCCCGGGAGTTGGAGTTCTGCATGGATGTGAAAAATCCGGGGGCCCATGGAACCATGGCGGGTTTGGCCTCTATGTACCTGCTGTACTGCGATTTAAGCCAGAAAAACGGTAAAAAAAAGTCCATCGTCGCTGGCCTTACCGCCGGAGATGCGGACAATATCTTTGTGGGCAGAAACGGAATCTTTTACGATACCGAGGGAGAGAGTTGGGATGCGGTGATCACCAAGGTGGTTACCCAGCCTATAAGCATCAGGGAAGCCTTCTTCAGCCCCTATAAGTGGCTGGTGAAAACCCTGGAAGACATGGCGATGAAGCGTGCCGCTTCGGCCGAAGCCGCCAGCATGAATAAGATGAAGGCGGCGGGGGAAACTGCAGCCCAGGCGGGGAAGGCCGAAGCCAAGCCCGAACAGCTGGCGCCCAAGAAAATGGATGTCGGCACTGTGGCCGCCATCGGCGTCGCTCTGGGCAGCATCGGCGCCATGGTCACCGGAATTCTCACGCTCTTCGTGGGCATGGGTATATGGATACCTGTGGGTGTTCTGGGCATTCTTCTCCTCATATCCGGCCCTTCCATGATCCTCGCATATATGAAGCTGCGAAAACGCAATATCGGTCCCCTGCTCAACGCCGAAGGTTGGGCGGTGAACTCCCGGCTCAAGGTAAACGTGCCCTTTGGCGGCAGCCTTAGCCACCTGGCAGCGCTGCCCCCCGGAGCGAGCCGCCAAATGGCTGATCCCTTTGCGGAAAAGAAAAAACCCTGGGGGCTTTATTTCACCATCCTCCTCCTGGTCGGAGTATTGATCGCGGCATACTTCCTGGGCTGGCTGGGCTTCATCCCCGGACTCGGGAGGTAGAGGCTCAGCGGCTCCGCGGTTTCGAATGTTAAACAACGACGCTCTCGGCTCGGCTGTATCCTGTATATATTCTTTTCCTTTGGAAAAGCTTCGGGACATGAGCCTGCCCGGGCCTTCGGCCTGGAGGCTCATGCTGCCTCCCTTTATCGAAGAGGCCGAGTCGCTCACCCTGCGGCAGAAACGGGGAGGGGAGAGGGACGCCGCGGTCCTTATTCTTCTGCACCGCGGACCGCGGGGCCCGAGCTTTCCTTTGCTCGAAAGGCCCGAAGGAATGCGGCACCATCCCGGGCAGATCGCCCTGCCCGGCGGCGGTCTGGAACCGAATGAAACAGCCCTCGACGCGGCCCTTCGGGAAACCAGGGAGGAATTGGGCGTTACGGTGACCGCCGCGAGTGTTCATCTTTCCCTGAGCCCTATCTTCGTCCTCCCTTCGAAGTACTTGGTCCACCCCTTCCTGGCCTGCGTAGAGACACCGCCGAATTACAAGCTCAACGGAGGGGAGGCCAGTTCCCTCTTCGAAGTACCTCTTTCAAGCCTCCTGGATTCCTCTAGCCGGTCCACCTTTCCCCTTCATAGGAAGGGAAGGACCTGGGACGTGCCCTGTTTCCGCTTCGGCGATAAGATCGTCTGGGGGCTGACGGCCATGATCCTGGCCGAATTCGCCCAGCTCGCCGGATCGATCGAGAAACTTCCTTGACGCCCGCCGGTTTCCCGCCTAGGATGATTGGGCGATAATGAAACAAAGCCGGGTATGAAACGATGTCGTTATTCTCCAATATCATAGCCCCTCTGATCGCCGGGCTGTTTTTTCTCTTGTATTTCGTGTATTTCATAATCGCCAACCCTTCCAGGGTGAGTTCATATTGGTATTTTATAGTTTTCCTGGTCTGCATGAGCATTTTTTCCCTCGGGAGACCCCTGCAGTTGATACTCGGCCCTCATCCAGCGCCCCTTATCGTCGTCAACGTCCGGGTCTTTCTGCTCTGCGCCGTCATAGCCCCGGTCATAATTCTTGGTTCCGACCTCTTCAATCAAAGAAGAAAAAGCGGTCTGGAGATCTCCGTCGTCTCTGTCGGCGTCCTGCTTGGACTTACCTATGTTCTGTTCAATACCCTGGGCACGAAGTCGAGCAAGGTGTTGTTCCAGTTCGCCGGAATGACGGCCTACGACAATCTCACCCCTGAACGCAACCCTCCTTTCTATGGCAGGGAGGTAACCATAGCGGTCCAGGTGGTCACCGGCGCCCTCATGTTCTTCTCCTCCTCGATCAAGCTGACCAGGTTGAAGTTCGGCTCCTCATTCCGCGCGCTAATGAAAAACAAGTATTTTCTTTTCAACGGCGGGGTTTCGATCTTCGCCGTCGCCTTTATCGTCGGGTCTCTCACCAAGAAATGGGAGATCTACTATACCGTTTCCATCCTCAGCGCCACGCTCTTCGGGTGGAGCGTCCTCATCGATGTCAGGGAAGTCTATTGCAAGTACGAAAAGCTTCTTCCGTTCATAAAAGAAGATATCATTGACAATGTCGCTTTCAGCTCATTTTCCAAGACCAAGCTGACCGACATGCTCTCCTGTCTGGGCAAGGTCTGCCCGAACACTATCGTCATGATCAAAATCGTAGGGGACGGAGCGGAGCCCCTCAAGGAACTGAGTTTGATGGACGAAGCGATTGAAATCGCCACTACGCATCTGGCCCGGGTTTTCGACGAGGATGCCTATCTTCCCCTTCCTCTCACCAAGGGCAGGATCGGTATCGCCCTCAGGTTGCCCACTGGTAAGGAACCGAACGGAAAGACGGCCATGTGGGATATCCTGGAAAAGATCCAGAAAGAGATTGATCGGGACCTTGAGCGAAGCGTCGTGATAGGGATAGGCAGGAGCTATGAAAGGGTGGAGGATCTGCGTAAATCCTATCACGAAGCCTTAAACGCCCAGGAATATGCCGAACATTTCGGGAACGCTGATATTGTCCATGTGGACACTATCAGCGAACAGGATCCGAGGATCAACGCCTACCCTGTCAAAGAGAAGGAAAAGCTCCTCTCGTTGATAAAGATGGGCGATCCCGGGGGAAGCCGGCGGGCTTTCTCCGATTTCATGGAAAAATTCACGCGGTTCATCGCGGAGAAGCCCGATGCCCTGACGCTGCGGCTCTACGAACTTTTGGGTTCCATGATCGATGCCGCCATCCTCGGCGGGGGTGACGAAGCCAAGTTGAACGAGTTGGTCGGTAATTGCTTCGATGACATCGGACACGTCAAGGACGCCCAGACCGCCGAGCGCTGGCTTTCTCAGATTGTCGTGGAGACAGCCAATCTAGTCGCCCATGTCTACGAAAAGCGCTCAAAATCCCTGATAAGGAACGCGATCAGATATATCGACGAGAATTATGGACAACCCTTGAGCTACAAGGATGTGGCGAAGGAAGTGTTTATCAGTCCTTCATATTTCTTGAGCCTTTTCAAGCAGGAGACCGGACTCACCTTCGTGGACCACCTTACCGCGGTGCGGATCGACAAGGCCAAGGAACTCCTGGCTTCCTCGGAGAAAAGCATCGCCGAGGTGGCATACGAAGTTGGCTTCAACAATCCCAATTACTTCAGCAGCATCTTCAAGAAGCTGACCGGCTCGACGGCAAAGGAATTTCGGGCCGGAATCTAAGCATCTTTTTGTTCCCCGAATCTTGTCGTACGAGGGGTTGCCGTGGGCCTGCCTGGCGCACGGCTTCCTTCATCCTCCATTTCCGCCCCCATTCCATTCTCGACAAGGTTTGAGGAACATCATAATACTCTGGAGAAAGTTCATAAGATATTTGATTGACCGCAGGCATATCCCGTTCAAGGATGCATCTGAGATTTCCATCACCCTTTCGACTCCAAGGAGGAGATATGAAGCGGAACAAGTTTTTAAAAGCGCTCGCCTTGCTTGCGGCAGCATTTTTTTCCGTGGCTATGGCAAGCGGCCAGGCTGGTAAAATCCCGGTAACCTTCGCCGGCACCGAGGCCGCGACGACGACCCAGAGCAAGATGATGCAGGCGGTGGCCGATGTCCTGAACGCCGACGGCCGATTCGACGCCAAGGTTCTAGTGGCCGGAGCTCTCTCGGGCGACACCAACGCCCTGGTAACCCAGGCCAAGCTGGGGATTCCTCTGGTGGTGCCTTCGGATCCCGGCCGACTGGCCAGCCAGTTCGCCATTCCCGACCTCAACATCCTCATGGCTCCCTACATCCTCACGGACCCGGCGGTTCTCAAGAACCTTCCGGATACCGAGCTTTTCAAGGAGTGGTCTAAAAAGCTCGAAGCCCAGGGCATCGTCTTCGTGGCCAATATGTACAACGGCTTTAGGAACTTCTATACCACCAAGCCGGTAAAGACGGTCAAGGACCTTTCGGGCCTGAGGATCCGAGGATTCGGTAACGACATCGGCAACGCCCTGGCCAAGTACTTTGGCTTCGCCAATATCGCCATATCCTTTGGCGAGGTCTTTCCGGCGATACAGCAGAAAACCCTGGATGGTACCGAGGTCCAGGTGTCGGCCGCCGCGGGCGCCGCTTTCTGGGACGTGACCAAGTACATCGCCATGACCAAACACTACATGCTCCAGACTTCCTTCGTCTGTTCCACCAGGCTCCTCAACTCCATGCCCCAGGAGGCGAAGCAGTTCTTCCTCAAGACGATCCGCGACAAGGCTTTGGAGTACGGAACCATCGCCGAGAAGGATGAGGCCGCCTACTACGATCAAATGAAACAACACGGCGTTATCCTCAACGAGGTCAATCTCAAGGAATTCCAGGATGCCATAGCGCCCCTTTATACCAACAACGACCTTAAGTTCTCGCCCGGACTCAAGGAGAAGCTCTTCAAGCAACTGGGCATGTAGGTCGCCCAGCAGCGAAAGAGGGGAGGGGGAAGGGATTTTTCGGCTCCTCCCCTCTCCTTGCGCACCGTGTTTAACCCTTTTGGAGTCAGTATGAGCAAGATCTACCGATGGTTCTGCCGCATTGAGGAAATAGCCTGCGGCATCGGATTCGGATTTTTGATTTTCTTCATCTTCCTTTCCGCCGTCCTGCGCCTTTTCAAGTTCTCGATGTCCTGGTACATCGATCTGGCCATGCTCTGTCTGGCATGGACGGCTTTTCTGGGCGCCGACGTGGCATGGCGCGAAGGCCAGATCATCGGCATCGACCTGATAACGCGCAGATTGCCGGCGAGGATCAGGCGGGCGGTCGAACTGGTCGTGCTCGGCATTATCGCCGCCACCCTGGTCGTCATCGTCGTCTTCGGCGCCAGGCTCGCGTGGACCGAGCGGGTGAGCCGCTATCAATCCATGCCTATACCCTTGGCCCTGGTAACCCTCAGTCTGGTGGTCGCCGCATTTTCGATGTTCTTTTCGACTATCCAGAAAATTAAAAGGATCTTTTGGCGGACGAAGGGCACGAAGGAGGAAAACCCCGGGGGGACGGATGGTTCAGGGGAAGGGCAGAGGCCCCTGGCCGCGCCGATGGCGAGAGGAGGGCGGAAATGACCCTGCTCTTGGTATGCTTCGTCGTTTTTATGCTCATGGGAATGCCGATCGCCTTTGTCATAGGCATCGCGGGTTTTGCGTATTTCCTCTCCCAACCTCAGCTGCCCTTTGAAATCGCGGTACAGATGACGGTGCAGCAGAGTCAGTCCTTCGCGTTTCTCGCGGTTCCCTTCTTTATTTTCGCCGGAAACCTCATGAACGTATCGGGCATAACGAGCAGGCTTTTGAGCCTGGCCCGTCTTTTGACCCGTCGCATGTATGGCGGCACCGCCCAGGTCAGCGTCGTTATGAGCACGCTGATGGGAGGCGTTTCGGGCTCCGCAACGGCGGACGCCATGATGGAAACCAGAATCCTCGGCCCCGAGATGCAAAGAATCGGCTACAGAAAGGGCTACATCGTGGCGGTCAACTGCACGACTGCCCTCATAACGGCCACCATTCCGCCCAGCCTCGGCTTTATCATTTTCGGTTTTGTCGGCGAGGTGTCCATCGGCCGGCTCTTCGCGGGAGGAATCATCCCCGGGATCCTGATGATGAGCTTTCTGATGGCGACCACCTCAATCACCAGCCGCTACCACAGATACGATCCCCCGAGACCGGACGCGCCTAAGCTGAGCCCGAAGGAGCTTTTGGGGAACCTCAAGGACTCGATATGGGCCCTGCTTTTCCCTGTTCTCCTGATCATCGGCATAAGGTTCGGCGTGTTCACTCCCTCGGAATCGGGCGCCTTCGCTGTCATTTACGCCATTCTGATCGGCAAGTTCGTTTATAAGGAACTGACTTGGGAAAAATTCAAGAACGCCCTGGTGACCAGCTTCAAGGACAACGGGGCTATCATGCTTATCATAGCGCTCTCGGGATCTTTCCAATGGGCGCTCACCTGGGTTCAGCTCCCTGTGGCTTTGAGTAAATTTATCTTCGGCATAACCACCAATCCCCAGCTTCTGGTGATCATCATGCTCGTCTTCCTCTTCATAACCGGAATGTTCGTGGACAGCAACGTGAATTTCCTGCTTTTGACGCCGATCTTCCTACCCATGGTTAAAAGCCTGGGGGTGGATCCGGTGCATTTCGGCGTGCTCATGGCCACCGTGGTCACCCTGGGCGTCATGACGCCCCCTATAGGCGCCGCCCTGTATTCGGTCTGCGGCATCATGGATTGCAAGGTGGAGGACTACACCAGGGCGGCGATTCCCTTCTTCATCGCCATTATGACGGAGCTCTGCCTGCTTGTCTTCTTTCCAGGCCTCGTCACCTGGATTCCCAATATGATCTTCGGGAAGTTCTAGCAAAAATGTCTTATACTACATCGACGCGCTGTGAGCATAAGGAGACTAGATCGATGGATGCAGCCTTTAACGTGAAGGATCCCGATTTCCGCGCCAGCCCCTATACGGGCATGACCAAGCGGCATTACATAGATTGTGCGAAATATCTGCTCGAACGGGCTTTCACCCACGTGGCGGACAAGGACACTCCCTTCGCCTTTCCTATCGTCCCCGGGAAAACCTATCCCCAGGTCGATTCCCCCCCCTGGCGCTTTCGCTCCCACGAGTTCGAATCCCTGGAGCGCACCCTGACACTGGCCGCTCCCCTTATGCACGTGGAGCCCGAGGTCGAGATACGGGGGATCAGGCTTAGGGATTACTATTGCGGACAGCTGTACAAGATGTTCACCCCCGGCAATCCCCAGTCCCTTCCTCTGCCCGAGGATATGCCCGACGCCACTTACCAGTTCACCTGCGAATTCGGCGGGCTGCTCAAGACGCTCCTGTTGTTGCCCGACGTGATCTGGCCTTATTTTACCCAGCGGCAGAAAGACGAAATGGCGGCTTGCATTTCCGCCTGGGCCCACCACAGGACGACGCAGAACAACTGGCGCATCTTCAATCTTGTGGCCCTGTCCTTTTTGAAAAAACATGGATATCGGATCGACGAGGATTTGCTCAAAAGCCATTTGCTCTGGGTGGTCTCCTATCATTCCGGCGAGGGCTGGTATCTGGAGCAGACCTATAACTACTACACGATCAGCCTCTTTATCGTGTACGGAACCATCTGGTGCAGGGCCTTCGGCGACGAGCACTACCCCGAGATCGCGGCCACGATAGAGCGTTCGGCCTACGAGATGATGAAAACCTATCCCAATTTCTTCGCCCGGGATGGTTATATCAATATGTGGGCCCGTTCGATCTGCTACCGCACCTGGATCTCCGGCGGATTCCCCGTCTCCTTTATGTTGAAGGACGGCTCTCCCCTGGACCCCGGTTGGGCCAGGCGGCTCTGCTCCGGCTCCATCCTCCAGTTCGTGTCGCGCCAGGACTTCTACTTTAACGATATTCCCGCCCTGGGCTTCTATGGCCATAGGGAGTACATGGTCCAGAACTACTCCTGCCCCGGCAGCCCCTTTTTAATGTTCCTGCCTTTCATCTGCCTGGCCCTGCCCGACGACTCGCCCTTCTGGACCGCCAGGGAGAACGAGGGCTTCTGGCCCGAGCTCGGGACCGCTTCCCGGATTTCCGTGCTGGAAAAGCCCGGCCTCGTCCTGGTAAACCACGGCAAGACGGGGGCTTCGGAGATAGTGCCCGGAAAGACCTACTACGACGATCCCAATTATTCCAAGCTGTCCTACAACACCCATTTTCCCTGGGAGGACCACGATCCCGAAGGCGGCACGGCCATGGAATACGCCTTCCGGAGCCTTGACCCCCGGGACCTGCGGGGCGAGGACATCAACTTCTACCTTACGGGCAGGACTATCGGAAACGAAGCCGCCGCCAGGGCCGACTACAGCATTTCGAAGAGCATGGTCTACAACGGTATCCGCAAAGGGGTTTTGTATCGCCAGGCTATCATGCGCCAGCCCCCCAACAACGGCGTGGGCTACATCATCGACCTGGCGGAACTCAGCCTCCCCGGAGGGGTCCTGCGGGTGGACCGCTCGCGCCTGGCCTTCGAGCACGAACTCACCCTGGGCTGTTACGGTCTGCCGCATCTGGGCGGGGCGGCGGCGGTCACGAAAACCTTCGGCGACGCCCGGCGCAAGGTGATCACCGCCGCCATCGCCGGTAGACGAGTAGCTTTAGTAGCCTACTCCGGCTGGGACGATCTCCGGGCGCGGGTCCACTCCGGACGAAACGCCGAAACCGACGAGAGCACCGTCATTTACGCCCACAGGAAACGCCTGGCCAAGAACCCCGCCATGGAACTCATGATAAGCGTCCTCTTGCACCGTACCGACGATGGAGCCTGGACCGAAGAGGAGCTGGATCCGATCCGCTCCATCCAGATCATGGACATCACGCCGAGCTGTTCGGCCCTGGGCGCCCGTCTCGGGCTGCGGGACGGCAGGAGCGTCGTGATCGATTTCGCGGATGTGGATGGGGAGAGACGGTGCTGAGAGCTGGCCGGTGGCATGGCAGCAAGTATTGTCCGTAGAGCGGCTCTCTGCGACGCTGGTCCGCCCTCGTATTTGGAGAATGCCACGGGTCCTTCTCCAAAGATCTTCCCCGCAGGGCGCCGGCTGGGACCGAAGCGTGGGTGTACTTGCTTTATTGCTTCTGCGCAGAACGGAAACAGAAAAAAGGGGCTGTCCCGGAATCTACCAGGATAGCCCCATCGAAATAGCTTTTCTTACTGATTCTTATTTCTTGACGATCGCCGAAAGGACCTTTTCCTTGTCCAGCTTCTTGGTGCAGAAGAACCAGTCCTTGCACTCCACGCCTTCCTGCTTACCGTCCATCCTGTCCTTGGCTACGCCGCAGGAACCGGCGGTGGGCACGATGACGTCGTCGCCGGGGCGCCAATCGGCGGGGGTGGCGATGGAGAACTCGTCGGCGGTCTTGAGGGCCTGGACCACCCGTAGAAGCTCGTCGAAGTTCCTGCCCAGGGAGAGCGGGTAGTAGATTATCGTCCTGATGATTCCCTTGGGATCGATGACGAAAACGGCGCGGACAGCCTTGGTGGTCGCTTCTCCGGGCTGGATCATGCCGTATTTCTTGGCCACTTCCATGGTGATATCCTCGATCAGGGGGAAGGTGACCTCCACATCCTTCATGCCTTTGTACTCGATCTTTTCCTTGATAGTCCTTAGCCAGGCTATATGACTGTAGAGACCATCCACCGAAAGGCCGACGAGCTTGCAGTTCAGTTCGGCGAACTTAGGCTCCAGGGTGGCGAAGGTCATGAATTCCGAGGTGCAGACGGGGGTGAAGTCGGCGGGATGGCTGAAGAGGATCACCCAGGATCCTTCGTACTGCTTGGGAAAATCGATCTCCCCTTGGGTTGTCACGGCCTTGAAGGCCGGGGCTTTTTCGCCGATCCGAGGCATGGTTGTCACTTCGTTCTGGTCCATAATGATTCTCCTTTGTGGCTCTTGGCCTGTTTTTTTAATATAAAAGCAATATCCGTGCCAAAATTGAGGTCGGTAAAAAGCCTTGCGAATACTGGATTTTTTGCATATGTGAGCAACGAGGCTTGGCAATGCCACCGGAATTTCGGTATAGTTCCACCGAAAAGTCGGTATCACCGACTTTTCATGACAAGGAGACGGCATGAATGGAGGGAGCAGGACAAGCCTGAGTCCGGAAAAAACCCTGGAAATCGTCCTGGAAAGCATCGGGGAGCTGGTCGATTACGAACTGGCGGTGGTGCTCATGCTTGAAGGCTGGGACAAACTTTCGGTCAAGAAGACCCGCGGCCCCCTGGCGGGCTCCAGGCTTTCTTCCTATTCGATCGCGCTTTCCCAAAGGCCGGACTTGGTCGATTTGCTCCAGGTGGGTTCTCCCCATCTTTTCGGAGCGGAAGAGGATCATATAGACACCTATGCGGAAGTGCTGGACCTGCCCCAAGGACATTCCTGCCTTGCGTCCCCCCTCATGCTGGAGGGCAAGCCTATTGGCCTTCTGACCCTCGATCACAGGAGCTGCGGGGTTTTTTCTTCCGAGATCGTCCGCTTTATCGGGGCGATTTCCAGGCTTATCGCCGTAGCCCTTGCCCAGGCCGAGGAAGCGGGGGTCTTGAAGGAGGAAGCCGGCCGTCTGGCCGAGGAACGAAACCGTCTTCTCGGCGCAGATGCGGAGGTATTCAAGAATCTGGCCGGCAATTCTCCCGCCTGGCTCGAAGTCCTGGATTCCCTCAAGCTCGTGGCGGCCACCGATAGCCCCGTCCTTCTCCAGGGAGAGACGGGCACGGGCAAGGAAGAGGCCGCCCGGCTTCTGCACAGACTCTCAGCCAGGGCGAACCAGCCTTTCGTGGCGGTCAACTGCTCCGCCCTTCCCCCTGCGCTGGCCGAGAGCGAGCTCTTCGGCCACGAAAAGGGCTCCTTTACCGGCGCCCAGGCCCTGCGGAAGGGGAGGTTCGAACTGGCCGACGGGGGAACTCTTTTTCTGGATGAAATCGGCGATCTGCCGTCCGAGATCCAGCCGAAACTCCTGCGGGCGATCCAGGAAGGCAGGTTCGAGCGCGTGGGAGGCGAACGTTCCGTAGCGGTGGACGTGCGTATCATCGCGGCCACTCACAAGGACCTTTCCTTGGAGGTGGAACGGGGGGACTTCAGGGAGGATCTTTATTACCGGATAGCAGTCTTCCCAGTGCGCCTGCCACCCTTGCGGGAACGCGGAGGAGATGCTGTGCTCATAGCCGAGCTTTTCCTCTCTCGCCTCAGATCCAGGCCTGGCTGGTCCGGCCTGCGCTTCCAGGCCGATGCCCTGGACCTTATCGAATCCAGGTCCTGGCCGGGCAATGTGCGGGAACTTCGCAACGCCATCGAACGCGCAGCCATCCTATCCCGGGGTGGAGCGATCGGGGCCCAGGAATTGGGCGCAGGGAGCTCGGGCAAGCGTGAAGCCGGGGAAAGCAAGCCGGCACCCCATCACGGCGAACCGCAGGTTTTTGTCTCGGCAACCCTCGACGAAGCCCAACGTCGGCATATCCTCGATGCCTTGGAGCGCTCGGGAGGCAAGATTTACGGCCCCGGAGGGGCCGCCGTCAGCCTTGGACTCAAACCGAGCACCCTGCAGAGCAAAATGAAGCGGCTGGGAATTTCGGTTTCTGGAAGAAAATAAGTCGGAGACGGGAAAAGACGCCCGAAAGGACGCCCTCTGGCCGCTGCTTTGGGAGTTGGACTGATTTAGTAGTCCATCCCTTGCCGCGCCGGCGCGCGGCCCGGTGAACCCGGAAAACCGGATTCGCGGGAACGCCGAAACGTGGGCGGAATGGGCTTAAGCTTAAATAAAAGACCCTGCCCGCAGGCAGGGTCTTGGTATCATTCGGAGCGGAACTGTTAGTATTAGTAGTCCATTCCGCCCATGCCACCCATGCCGCCGCCGGCGGGCATGGCGGGCTTCTCTTTTTCGGGCAGGTCGGTGACCGCGCACTCGGTGGTTAAGAGGAGGGCCGCGACGGAGGCGGCGTTCTGCAGGGCGCTGCGGGTGACCTTGGCGGGATCGATGATTCCGGCCTTCATCATGTCCACCCATTCGCCCTTGGAGGCGTCGAAGCCGACGCCCTTCTTGGAGGTCTTGGCCTTGTCGGCGATGATCGAACCGTCCACGCCGCCGTTCTCGGCGATCTGGCGGATGGGTTCCTCGAGGGCGCGCTTGACTGTCCTGAAGCCGACTTTCTCGTCGTCCGAGAACTTGCTGATATTGAACTTCTCCAGGGCCAGGGCGGCCTGGATGAGGGCGATGCCGCCGCCGGCCACGATGCCTTCGTCGATGGCCGCGCGGGTCGCGGAGAGAGCGTCTTCCACCCTGTGCTTCTTCTCTTTCATCTCCACTTCGGTGGCCGCGCCGACATTGATGACAGCCACGCCGCCGGCGAGCTTGGCCAGGCGCTCCTGGAGCTTCTCGCGGTCGTAGTCGGATGTGGTTTCCTCGATCTGCTTCTTGATCTGGGCGATGCGGTCCTGGATATCCTTCTGCTTGCCGGCGCCGTTGATGATGGTGGTGTTGTCCTTGTCCACCTTGACGGTCTTGGCGTTGCCCAGCTGGGACACGGAAGTATTCTCGAGCTTGAGGCCCAGTTCTTCGGAAACGACTTCGCCGCCGGTGAGAATGGCGATGTCCTCGAGCATGGCCTTGCGGCGGTCGCCGAAGCCGGGGGCCTTGACGGCGCAGACGTTCAGGGTGCCGCGCAGGTGGTTGACGATGAGGGTGGCCAGGGCTTCGCCTTCGATATCCTCGGCGATGATGAGAAGAGGCTTGCCGGTCTGGGCGATCTTCTCAAGCAGGGGAAGAAGATCCTTCATGTTGGAGATCTTCTTGTCGTGGATGAGGATGAGGGGGTTTTCGAAGACCGTGGTCATGGAATCGCGGTTGGTGACGAAATAGGGAGAGGTGTAACCGCGATCGAACTGCATGCCTTCGACGAAGTCGATGGTGGTCTCCATGGTCTTGGACTCTTCCACGGTGATGACGCCGTCCTTGCCCACTTTCTCCATGGCGTCGGCGATCTGCCCGCCGATTGCCGTATCGTTGTTGGCCGACACGGAGGCTACGTTGGCGATTTCCTCTTTCTCGATGATTTCCTTGGAGTTCTTCTTGATTTCCTCGACGGCGACAGTGACCGCCTGATCGATGCCCTTCTTGAGCCCCATGGGGTCCATGCCCGCGGCGACGGCCTTGAGACCTTCCTTGACGATGGAATAGGCGAGGACGGTGGCGGTGGTGGTCCCGTCTCCGGCGATGTCGTTGGTCTTGGTGGCTACTTCCTTGAGCAACTGGGCTCCCATGTTCTCATAGGCGTCTTCCAGTTCGATTTCCTTGGCGACGGACACGCCGTCCTTGGTTACCGTGGGGGCGCCGAACTTCTTGTCGAGGAGGACATTCCGGCCCTTGGGGCCGAGGGTTACCTTAACCGCCTTGGAAATGGTCTCCACGCCGACGAGAAGCTTGCGCCTCGCGTCCTCGCTGAAAAGCAGCTGTTTGGCCATAGTGTTACTCTCCCTTGCTTATTTGGATTGATGACCCCTTGGGTCACATGGAAGATACCCATATTATCAAAAAATGACAAGGACTTTTGGGAAAAAACTGGAATTTTTGTTATATAGTTCGTATACTAACTAAATGGAAGAGTATTTGATGATGGGTCTGGCCTACGGTTTATGGCGCCGCAAGGCTTCCGCAGCCCTCGAGCCTTTTGGAATTACTTTCCAACAATACCAATTGGTTCGGCAAGCCCGCAGAAAGGGCGCCCTGATCTTGAGCGCCGCCGCCGGGGAACTGGGTATGGACAAGCCCACCTTGAGCCTGGTGGCCAGAAAGTGCGTGGAGGCGGGCTGGCTGACCAGGACGGACAGCATGACCGATAGAAGAGCCTCCCGGCTCAGTCTCAGCGGTTTGGGCGAGGAGCTCCTGGACAAGATCGAGGCCCTGAGGCTCTTTTCGCCCGAGTCGCTGGGCGACGCCCTGGATGTGCTGGGCTCGGAGGAGCGGAGCGAGCTCAAGCGAATGATGGACAGGGTCTCAAGGAGGGCAAGGGACGTCTTTGTGTAAGCCCGGGCCTTCAAGGCCCCAGGTTTCGACAGGGCGCGGGATTCCGGTACGCAGCCGCGTTGGTACAGAATGGCGGGCGCCCCGCTTCGTTCACAAAGATCCGCCTTCGTGCTATGCTCAGACTCGTGAACAAGAAACCGGACATTCTGTTTTACGACGAATTTCTCCTGGCGGTGGACAAGCCGGCGGGTATGCTTTCCATACCCGACCGCTACGATGCCGATGCGCCGGTCATCCTGAACCTGCTGGAGAAAACCTACGGGAAGCTCCTTGTCGTGCATCGAATCGACAAGGATACCAGCGGCGTCCTTCTCTTCGCCAGGGATCAGGCTACCCACAAAGCCCTTAACGCCCTCTTTCATTCCAGGGCTATTGAAAAAACCTATCTCGCCCTCGTTCGGGGACGGACGGAGGCGGATCAATGGGTCTGCGAGCTTCCTCTTCTGGCCGACGCCGACAAGCTCCATCGCAGCATCGTGGACAAGCGCAGGGGCAAGGAATGTTTGAGCAGATTCGAGACAGTGGAACGCTACGAGGAATACAGCCTGGTCAGGGTGAGGCCGGAAACGGGGAGAACTCACCAGGTAAGGGTGCATTGCGCGGCCTCGGGCTATCCCATCATCGCTGATCCCCTCTATGGGGACGGCAAGCCCCTTTTGCTGTCCAAGATCAAGCGGGGGTGGAAGGGCGACAGTTTTGAAGAGCGTCCCCTGCTGGCCCGCACAGGGCTCCACGCCCAAGCGCTGAAGCTCGGGCACCCGAAGGATGGGAGAGAACTTGACCTCGCGGCCCCGCTGCCCAAAGACCTGAAAGCCGCGATCGCGCAACTCGGAAAAGCGTCTTCGCGTTAAAATCCGGCGACGTCACGACGGATATGACGCGGCTGTTCGATCAGACCTTGTAATCTGAAATCGGCTAACGTCGTCCCGTAAGCTTTATGATGTGGTAACCGAACTGGGTTTGCACCACATCGGAAATGGAACCCACGCCCAGGCTTTTGCAGGCCGACTCGAAGGCGGGCACCATCTTGCCCGGACCGAACCAGCCCAGGTCGCCGCCCGATGATTTTGAGGGACAGGTCGAGTGCTCCCGGGCGAGGCTTTCGAAACTGCCTCCCTGCTTGCACCGCTTTGCCAGTTCCTGGGCCAGGGCCCTGTCTTTAACCAATATATGGCTCGCTCTCCACTCCATTATTTCGCTCCTATCTCCACCGGCGGTGAAAGTTTTCGAGTTTTTCCAGCACCTGATGCAACTGCTCTCTGGGGGGCAGGATCGTGGTCCGGAAATGGGCGCTCCCCTCTACCTGTCCGAAGCCCTCGCCGGGAACCAGACAAATGCCCGTTTCCTCAAGAAGGGCGAGACAGTATTCGGAATCGCTGCGCCCGAAAGGTAGTTTAATTCGCGGATACGCGTACATAGCCCCCGTTATCGGGGCGCAGGAATATCCCGGAATCCGATTCAGCCCCTCGGCCAAGAGCCGGGCCCTGGCCGCCAGTTCTCCCAGTATTTCCCTTTTTTCCTTTTCGTACAAATCGAACGAAGCTTCCCCGGGTTCGGGCGGCCGCACCATCAGGTACACGAGAACCTGCCCGCTCAAGTTGGCGCAAAGGGCTATGGACTGGAGCTTGGTGATCTGAGCCATGACTTCCGAAGAAACGTTGCGCGCTTCTAGATACCCCCCGCGTTGGCCGCATTCGCCATGGAAACCCTTGGAACAGGAATGGAAGCTGAAAAGACACACATCGGTGTCGCCCAACTCAGCGAGAACCCTGGCGAATGAAACGAATTTGTCTTCCGGCCTGTAAATGTTCTGCTGGTAAACCTCGTCGGCCAATATCGAAAGTCCGTGCTCCTTGGCAAAGGCGATGACCATGGCGATATTGTCCCTGTCCAGCACAGCGCCGGTGGGATTGCCGGGGTTGATTACGCAGATCGCCTTTACTGTGACGCCCTCCGCCACGGCGCGGGCGTGGGCGCGTTCGAGTTCCTGCCTCGAAAGGCTCCAGCCGGAACTCTCGTCCAGATAATAGCCAACTTGCCTTCCCCCATAGAGGGTTATGCTGGCCGAATACAGAGGATATTGAGGGATGGGAATCATGATGCCGTCCCTATCGGAGGCGATGAGAAGCCTTAAGACCGACTGTACCCCCTTGGAGGCTCCATCGGTGAGATAGATGGACTCTGGGTCGGCCCCAAGGGTTAAGGAACCATCGGAATCGCGTTTTGCGATAAAACGGGCCACCGCTTCCCTGACGATTCGCAGTCCCTTGGACTCGGAATAGGCGCCGAGACCGCCGCCCGAGGATTTAAGCAGTTCGGCAGCCCTTTCTAAAACGTCGGGAGGAAAGGCCTGCGGGTTTCTCAGCGCGAGTTCGGGATACTGCATGAGCGCCAGCGTTTGCCTGACATAGCTCAAGGGCTTCTGGCCCAGCGCCTGGGGATTTCCTATGTTGCAATAAATAATCGCCTTGCCGCTGCGCTCCAATTCCCTGGCCCTGGTTACTATCGGGCCTCGAACAGCGTACTGGGTGGCAAGGACCTCCTGGCTTAAGTCTGACAGCGAGAGACTCATAGTCGCTCCTTGTCGGCAGTCGGTCTACGGACCGGCCACCGGTGGACTTCAGTATAACTTGGGGTCCTTATCGAGTCAAAGGTCGGGTATTTTCATATGCCGCATTTTTTAACTATACTTGACCCCCGGAGTCTCTTGGTATATACGTTGAATGCCGCGGCCCCATCTCCATCCGGAAAGCCCAGGAGCGCCGCGGCTTTGGGTCATTTTTCGTGGAGGATCATATGCCCGTCAATTTAAAAGGTAGAAGCTTTCTTACCCTCAAGGATTTTACCGCCGGCGAAATTCGCTATCTGCTCGACCTGTCCCGGGATCTCAAGGCTAAAAAGCGGGCGGGCATAAAGGGAAATACATTGTTCCGCAAGAATATAGTCCTCATTTTCGATAAGGCATCGACCCGGACCCGCTGCGCTTTCGAAACCGCCTGCTGGGACGAGGGGGGGAACGTTACCTTCCTCACCAACTCCCAGATGGGGAAAAAGGAATCGGTGGAGGATACGGCGAAGGTGTTGGGCCGGATGTACGACGGCATTCAGTACCGGGGCTTTTCCCAGAAGCTGGTTCAAGACCTCGCCAAGCATTCCGGTATTCCCGTCTGGAACGGTCTTACCGACGAGGACCATCCGACCCAGATTCTTGCCGATCTTCTCACCATAGAAGAACATGTGCGCAAGCCGCTCAATAAGATAAAATTGGTCTATTGCGGCGACGCGAGGAATAACATGGGCAACGCCCTGATGATAGGAAGCGCGAAAATGGGCCTTCATTTCGTGGCCCTGGCGCCCCGGGAACTCTGGCCCAACGAAGCCCTCACCGAAGAGATGCTGAAGGTAGCGGCCGGTTCCGGCGGGACCATCGAGTTTTTCGATATCGAAAAGAAAGATGAGGCGCTCAAGGGTGCCGATGTGCTCTATACCGACGTCTGGGTATCCATGGGCGAGGAAGCCAAGTTCGCCCAGCGCATCGTCCAACTGGAAAAGTATAGGGTCAGCATGGAGTTCGTGAAGAAGACAGGCAATCCCGACGCGATCTTCCTGCATTGCCTTCCCGCCTTTCACGATACCGAGACCGCGGTCGGCGCCGAGATCGCGGCCCAGCACGGCATAAAAGAAATGGAGGTGTCGGACGAGGTGTTCCGGTCCCGGCACTCGGTGGTATTCGACCAGGCTGAAAATAGATTGCATACGATCAAAGCCGTCATGGTGGCGACGATAGGCGACCTGTAGAACAGAAGGGCCGATACGATACCGCGCAGCCTGTCGCGCTGAAACAGGCAGGTACCGCATGAACGAACTTTACGACAACTCTCCCCAGGTGGAGCGGGCTCTGCTGGTAGGGCTGGAGTCGGACCGAATCGAAGCCAGGGAAGCCGCCAGCCTTTTACGGGAGCTCTCCGGTCTCGCCTCCAGCCTGGGGGTGGAACCCGTCACAACGATGATGGTCAAGCTGAGGGAAAAGACTGCCAATCTACTGCTCGGGAGCGGCAAGGCCGACGAAATCGCCGCCGCCGCCAAGGCTGAAGGGGTCGATTCGATCATTTTCGATCATCCGTTGAGCCCCATTCAACAGAGAAACTGGGAAAAGCTCACGGGCCTCAAGGTCTACGATAGGGCGGAGCTTATCATCAAGATATTTTCCGCCCGGGCGCTTACCAGGGAGGCCGGTCTCCAGGTGGAGCTGGCACGGCTGGAATACGCCCTCCCGAGGTTGGCCCATTCTTACGAAGAACTCTCCCGTCAGCGGGGAGGACGGTATGGCACCAAGGGCTCGGGGGAGCAGAAAATCGAATTGGACCGAAGGTCCATAGAGCGCAGGATTCACGAGCTGAAGGAAGAACTCAAGGTAGTGCGCAAGTCCAGGGATGTGCAGCGTAAGCGAAGACAGCGGCTGCCCCTTCCCAGGGCCGCCATAGTCGGCTATACGAACGCGGGCAAATCCAGCCTCCTCAACGCCATGACCAAGGCTGAGGTCCTCGCCGAGGATAAGCTTTTCGCAACGTTGGATCCCACCACCCGCAGACTCTGTCTGGGCTCTGGGGCGAGTCTGCTCCTCACCGACACGGTTGGCTTCGTGAGGAATTTGCCCCATGGTCTGGTCGAAGCCTTCAAAGCCACCCTGGAGGAGGCGTCCAGCGCCGACCTGCTGATTCATGTGGTGGATGGAGCCGACCCGGAGAGGGAACGGCAAATGGCTACGACGCGCCAGGTTTTATCCGAAATAGGCGCCGGTTCTCTTCCCCACATACTCGTGCTCAACAAAACCGACCTCGTGGATTCCGAAACCCTCATGGATTGGCGAAGAACCCATCCCGAAGCTCTTTCCGTATCGGCTAAAACCGGGGCGGGGCTTGAGGATCTCGCCGCCCGTATCGAAGACGAGCTTAGCTCGGATATGCAGGAGCTGAAGCTGCTCATACCGCACGCCCACTATGCCCTTATTCCTCTCATTCATAGGGAGGGCCTGGTTTTGGAGGAAAAAGGCGGGGAGGAAAACACCCTGGTCAGATGCAAGATGCCTTCGAGGCTCATAGCCAGGTTCGCGGAATTTGTCGTCTAGCCTTGTCGCGGAAGAAGTCCGGATATCTCTCCGGAGTGATAGCGCTTTAGACCTTTCCCGTTTTCGAGCAAGACAAGGCTCCCGTCCTCTTCCACGCCGAGCATTTTCCCCGTCTCCTCCCCGCCGGAACGGGGATCGCCGGCAATGAACCGCATCTCCTGACCCAAGCCCCAGAGCATGGAAATATATTTCTCCCGCCAGCGGGGGTCCTCAAGGCTTTCGACCACAGCGCGGGCAAGGGTGCTGGCGAATTCCTCGGAACCTGATATCAGGGCCAGCCGGGCCTTCTGCTCCGGTTCGGACGGCAGTTCTTCGAGGCTCGTCGCCTTTTCGCTCAGCCTTGGTCCATAGGCTTCGCGTTTGAGGTTGATTCCTATGCCGATGAAAAGACCGGAGCCCGAGGATTCGCAGAGGATTCCCCCCAGTTTTTTCCATCCCCCTTCCGCCGTCCCAAGGCCGAGAATGTCGTTGGGCCATTTGAGCGCAATGCGCCGGCTAAGCCCTTCGAGTCCGCAGAGTCGCTGGGCGACGCCCAGGCCGACCCTCAGGGGTAAAGCCGGCGATAAGCTTATCGAAGGATCGAGACAAAGGGTCATGGCGAGGGAGGCTCCCGGGCCTGATTCCCAGCGCCTCCCTTCCAGCCGGCCCCGCCCCTCGGTCTGCCGATCGGCCAGCAGGAGAAAGGGCGGGATATGCCCCCCCTCGATCGCCCTGCGGGCTTCGTCCATTGTGGATTTCACCTGGGGAAAGTGAAGTATTTTCATCGTGGTCAGTCTCGCCCTTTGTTATGGCTACTATATGACGGCGGTCGGCTCGTATCAATCGGCGGCCGGGGAGCGGCCGCGCGGCGGAGCCCGGGGCGGCGCGGAAGGGAACATGGCGCCGTGCCTCGCGCCGCTTCACGCCATAGACGTTTCTTGCGCTCGTTTCGGTTTTTTGAACTTCTTTGCTATGTCGCACGCTCCGGTACTTGCGCCGCGCTCCGTTTAGAGTATCATTGTTTGGGTTCCTCAGGTCCATCGTCCAGGGCCTAAGGGAGCCTTGATCCAATCCTGTCCCCATTGGGAGGCTTTATCCATGTGCGGCATAATAGGTTATTCTGGTCCGCGAAAAACTTCTCCCCTGCTCCTGGAAGGCCTGCGACGCCTGGAATACCGGGGCTACGATTCGGCGGGAATTGCCGTGGGAAGAGAAGGCCGCAGCGATAATTCCCTGGGGATCGTGAAAGCCGTGGGGAAGATAGCCGCCCTCAAGGCCGCAATGCCCGCCGACCTGGATGGAGCCTGGGGTATCGGGCATACCCGCTGGGCCACCCACGGCGGGGTTACCCTCGCCAACGCCCATCCTCACACCGACTGCTCGGGCAAGATCGCCGTCGTTCACAATGGGATAATCGAAAACCACATGTCCCTTAAGGCCATGTTGGAGAAAAAGGGCTGCGTCTTTGTGAGCGAGACCGATACCGAAGTGATTCCCCAACTCATCGCGCACTACTATAAGGGTAATCTGCTCGAGGCGGTGAGGGCGGCGGTCCAGAGCCTGCGGGGTACTTACGGCATCGCCTGCATCCATGCGGACGAGCCGGGGCGCATCGTAGGGGCGAGGAACGGCAGCCCCCTGGTTGTGGGCGTCGGCGCGGGGGAGATGTTTTTAGCCAGCGATGTCACCGCCATGGTGGCTTATACCAACAAGGTCGTCTACCTCAACGACGGAGAGATCGTCGATATCACCCAGGACAGCTACTCGATAATCGACCGGGACGAAAACCGGGTGGATAAAAAGGTTGACGAAGTCACCTGGGAACTCGGCTCCATCGAAAAAGGCGATTTCCCCTGCTATATGGAAAAGGAGATATTCGAACAACCCGAGTCCATAGCCAGGGCCATCAGCGGTCGTTTGGATGTTGAAAACTCCACCGCCAAGCTGGGTGGGCTCAACCTGGAACGCCGCCATCTCTCGGGCATAGGAAGGGTGCGGATAATCGCGGCCGGGACCAGCTGGCATGCGGGTCTCGTAGGCGCCCATCTGCTCGAACACGTGGCGCGGATTCCCGCCCAGTCGGAACTGGCCAGCGAAATCCGCTACCGGAACCCGGTGGTCGAGCGGGACAGCCTCTGGTTTACCGTGAGCCAGTCAGGGGAGACCGCCGATTCCCTCTACGCCATGCGGGAGATCCAACGCAAAGGGGCGACGGTGTTGGGCATCTGCAATGTCGTCGGTTCGACCATCGCCAGGGAATCCGACGGGGGGATCTACGTCCATTCCGGCCCCGAGATCGCCGTGGCCTCTACCAAGGCTTTTACCAGCCAGCTCGCGGCCTTTTATCTCTTCACCCTTTTGGTCGCCAGGATGAAGGATATGTCCAGGGACGAGGGCATCTCCTTCCTCAGCACCCTGCAGTCGGTGCCGGATCTTGTGCGAAGAACCCTGGCGCAGCGGGACAAGGTTCAGGCTATGGCCAAAAAGTACCATAAAGCGAAGGATTTCCTTTTCTTGGGACGGGGTATTCTGTATCCGATAGCCTTGGAAGGAGCCCTAAAGCTCAAGGAGATAAGCTATATCCACGCCGAGGGTTGTTCCGCCGGGGAGATGAAGCATGGCCCCATCGCCTTGGTAAGTCCGGAGGTCCCCAGCGTCTTCCTCGTTTCCGACGATTATCTCAGGGAAAAGACAATTTCCAATATCAGGGAGATAAAGGCAAGAGGCGGTCCAGTTATCGCCGTCGGCGTGGAGGGTGACGATGAGACTAAGTCGCTGGTCGACGACTTTATTCCTGTGCCCAAATCCGATTCCCGTTTTTATCCCTTTACCATGGTCATTCCCCTACAGTTGTTCGCCTATTTCTGCGCCCTCGAATTGGGGCGGGACGTGGACCAGCCGCGCAATCTGGCCAAAAGCGTCACAGTGGAATAAGCATCCTGTTCACTCTCCGATCGCACCGCCGATCAGGGACGAGCTTCTACGGCGAAGCCTGTTGATTTATGCTTGTTGTGCTGTAGCCTTGGGTTTATACTACCCGAGGTTTACCATTGAATCCTTCAGGAGGATCTATGAAAAGGACATGGATGGCTGTCGCGGTCGTTCTCACGATCGTTCTGCTCGGCTGCGCCGGAGGCGGCAAGGGCGATACGATCAAGGTGGGTTGGTTCGGAGCACTTACCGGCGATCAGGCAGTCTGGGGCGAAAACGAGTTCAATACCGTCAAGATGTTGTTCGAGGAATACAACAACTCAGGCGGCATCGAAGTCGGCGGCAAGAAGTACAAGCTGGAAGCCGTCGGTTACGATAACAAGGGCGACGCTCAGGAAGCGGTCAACGTTGTCAAGCGACTGACCGGCCAGGACAAGGTCGTCGCGATATTGGGTCCGAATGCGTCGGGCAACGCGATTCCCATAGCGCCGGTGCTTGAGCAAGCCAAGGTGCCTGATATCGCCACCGTCGCCACCAATCCGAAAGTCACGGTTCTTGATGGGAAAGTAAAGCCGTACAACTTCAGAGTCTGCTTCATCGATCCTTACCAGGGAGCGGTCGCGGCGGGCTATGCCTTCGACAAGCTGGGCGCCACGAAGGCGGCGATTCTCTACGATGTATCCGACGATTACAGCCAGGGGTTGCGCGAATTCTTCAAGATCAATTTCGAGAAGAAAGGCGGCAGCATCGTGGCAGATGAATCGTTCAACGCCGGCGATGTGGATTTCAGGCCGCAGCTTTCCAAAATCAAGGCCGCCGGACCGGACATTATTTTCATGCCTTACTTCTTCAAAGAAGTGGCCCTGTCGGCCAACCAGGCGAGGGAGCTCGGCATAACCCAGGTATTGATGGGCGGCGACGGTTGGCCTTCGGAGCAGCTTATCTCCATGGGCGGCGCCGCCGTCGAGGGCTGCTACTTCGTCAACCATCTGGACTACGCCGATCCCGCCGTCCAGAATTACAAAGCCCGCTACCTGGCTAAGTATGGAAAAGAAACCGAGCTCAACGGCTTTTTGGTGCACGACGCCGTTCTGGTGCTCGTCGCCGCCCTGCAAAAAGCGGGCAAGGTCAACGGCGAGGCCGTGGCCAAGGCGCTGGAGGGCATAGAGGTTCAGGGAATCACCGGCAATATCAAGATTAGTCCCGAGACCCACAATCCCGAAGGCAAGGACGCGGCCATACTCAAGATCGTAAATGGCCAGTATGTATTCCAGGAGAAATACGCGGCGCAATAAAATTCGGCAACACGCGGGGCGTTACGGCGCCGGGCTTTAAGCCCGGCGCCGTGGCGTCCTTTTTCTCCCAAGTTCGAAAAAGGACCGGCCATGATTCAGTTTATGCAGCAATTGATAAACGGGCTTTCCATAGGTTCCGTATACGCGCTGATGGCCGTCGGCTATTCCCTGGTCTATTCCATCATGAGCTTTTCCAACTTCGCCCACGGTGGGGTGATAATGCTGGGGGCGTATTTCGGCTTTTTCGCCCTTACCCTGCTCAAACTTCCCTTTATTCTCGCATTTATTCTGGCCTGCGCGGGCACGACGCTCCTGGCGATCCTGGTGGAGCGGATCGCCTACAAACCCTTGAGGGAACGCAACGCCCCTTTTCTGTATTTCATCATTTCGGCCATGGGAGCCTCGATTCTCCTGGAGAATATCGTCATCGCCACCATAGGACCCACCTTCAGGACCTATCCGGCGGTTATTCCCCGCACCCCCATTCAGCTTGGGGCATTGGCGGTCGGCCGACTCGATCTCATCATGTTCTTCATATCGGCGGTCTGCCTAACGGGACTCATTCTCTTTATCGAAAAGACAAAAATGGGCAAGGCTATCCAGGCGGCGGCCTATAATATAAAGGCCTGCGCCCTCATGGGCGTGAATACCGACAAAATCATTCTCATCGTTTTCGGGCTCGGCGGATTCCTTGCCGGTGTGGCGGGCGTTTTTTTCGGCATGAAGTACACGGTGTATCCTCAGATCGGCAATATCACCACCAAATCCTTTATCGCCGCGGTTTTCGGAGGGCTGGGGAGCCTGCCCGGCGCGGTGCTGGGTTCCGTGCTTCTGGGAACGATCGAAACCCTGGTGGCCGGGTACCTTTCATCGCAGTTCCGCGATCTGATCGCCTTCGTGATTCTTATCGGCGTCCTCATTTTCAGGCCTTCGGGCATAATGGGGAAAAATACGGTGGACAAGGCCTAGAACGGGGGTAGGGATGGATTGGTTCTATATCCAGGGAATCTTGATGCTCGCCGGGATCAATCTGATCGCGGTGCTGGGCTTGAGCCTGCTCACCGGATTCACTGGGCTTTTTTCTTTCGGCCACGCGGGCTTCATGGCGATCGGGGCCTATTTAGGCGCGCTCATGACCGTATCGCCGACGACCAGTCCCGCCGGGCTGGGGCTTCCCTTCGCGGTGGGCGTGATCGCGGGCGGCGCCGGCGCGGGGATCGTGAGTTATTTTATCGGTCGCATAACGCTCAACTTGAAGGGCGATTATTTCTGCATAGCCACCCTCGGATTCGGCGAAGCCATCAGGCTGATCCTCAACAACGTCCAGCTTTTCGGCGGCTCCCGAGGCTGGCCGGGCGTGCCTTACAAATCGACCCTTCCTGCCATCATCATCGTGGATATCCTGGCGGTGATTTTTTTGGCCAATCTTGTGCGCTCCCGGCACGGCAGGAACATGATCGCCGTGAGGGAGGAGGAGCTGGCGGCCCAGATCGCCGGGGTCAATGTTTTCAAATACAAGATGATCGCCCTGGTGGTGAGCGCGGTATACGCCGGGGTCGCCGGAGTGTTCTTCGGTCATTACATGACCTTCATCCAGCCCAAGATGTTCTCCATGACCAAGTCCACCGAACTGACGATCATCGTCATCTTCGGCGGTCTCGGTTCCATCTCCGGATCGGTGCTGGGGGCTCTTTTGCTCACCGCGCTGCCGGAAATCCTGAGGGCCTTCGAGATATGGAGGCTTGTGTTTTACGGAGCGGCGGTGATTCTCATAATGATTTCGAGGCCGAAAGGGCTGATGGGCGGAATGGAATTGACCCCCGCCGGGATACGCAAGGCTCGAAACGAACGGAAGGCCCGCGTCCAGGCCCTGAAGGAGAGCAAGAACTCGCAAAACGGGGAGGTCGGCGTTGGCTGATATATTGGAAATACGCCGGCTGACCAAGCGATTCGGCGGGCTGGCGGCGGTGAACGATGTGAGTTTTTCCATCCCCGAGGGGGGGATCTTCGGGCTTATCGGCCCGAATGGAGCGGGAAAGACCACGATTTTCAATCTGGTCACCGGGGTCTATTCCCTTACCGAAGGCGATGTGCGATTTAGGGGGAAGAGCGTTATCGGTCTTCCGCCGTTCAAAATCGCCGATATGGGCATTACCAGGACCTTCCAGAACATCAGGCTATTCAAGAATTTGACGGTTTTCGAAAATGTTCTCACAGCCTGCCATCTGGGCGCCAGCTACAGCATCCTCGATTCGGTATTGCGGCTGCCCAAGTTCAGAAAAGAAGAGAAACCCCTGGTGGAAAAAGCGGAAAGGCTTTTATCCATAATGGGATTGACCGAGCGCAGGGATTTGGTGGCTAACAATCTTCCCTACGGCATGCAGCGGCGCCTGGAAATCGTCCGCGCCCTGGCTTTGGATCCGAAGCTGTTGTTGCTCGACGAACCGGCCGCGGGCATGAATCCCGACGAGACCGAGCAGCTGATGCGACTCATCTCGCGAATACGGGACGAGTTCAGGCTCAGCGTACTCGTGATCGAACACCACATGGATCTCATCATGGGTATCTGCGAGCGGATTGTCGTGCTCAACTTCGGGATTAAGTTGGCTGAGGGCTGTCCGGCGGACATTTCGAAAGATCCGAAGGTTATCGAAGCCTATCTGGGTGCCACAGAGGAGGCCTAGGCATGTTGAAGATCAAGGACCTCCATGTTTCCTACGGGGGCATACGGGCGCTCAAGGGTGTTTCGCTGGAGGTGAGGGCCGGGGAGATCGTGACCATAATCGGGGCTAACGGTGCCGGGAAATCAACGTTGCTGAATACGATTTCCGGGTTTTTAAGGCCTACAGCCGGCGATATCCTCTATAAGGGCCAGAAACTGGCCAAACGGCCTGATTTGGTGGTCCAGTCGGGTATCTGTCACGTTCCCGAGGGGAGACTCATCTTCGCCAACCTTTCGGTGCTGGATAATCTGCGCCTCGGAGCCTATCTCAGGGCCGATAAAAAGGCGATTCGGGACGATATGGACAAGGTTTTCGCCCTCTTCCCCAGGCTGAAAGAGCGGGAGCAGCAGATGGCGGGCACCCTTTCGGGGGGAGAGCAGCAGATGCTGGCCATGGGGAGGGCTTTGATGACCCAAGGGGAGCTGATCCTCATGGACGAGCCCTCCCTGGGCCTGGCGCCCCTCTTGGTCAAGACGGTTTTTGAAATCATCGAGACCATCAGATCCATGGGGAAAACCATACTCCTGGTGGAGCAGAACGCTTTCAAGGCATTGGCCGTGGCCGACAGGGCCTACGTGCTCGAACAGGGACGCATCGTCACCTCGGGGCCCGTAGCCCAGATCGCCGGCGATCCGGCGGTGAGGGCCGCCTATCTGGGTTCGAAATCCGGCAAGATCTGAGTCTGACTTGCCACAAGCCTTCTCTTGAGGCGAGGGCCGGGTAATTGCCTAAGGCTGAGTACCTGCATCGAAGATTGGTTGGCTCGGAGCGCTAGAAAAACCCCGCCAGGGAAAATCCCGCCACCATGGCCGCCGCCATGAGCACAAGCGTAATCCTGCCCGACCAGCGATGGAGTTTTCTTATCCGGGGGATCGTCGTTTTGTCCTTCGCTTTGAACATGGCAAAACCCAGGGCGGGCGAGCTTAGGAGAAGCACAAGGGCCGCGGCGCCGTAGAAGGCGTGGCTCACCCTGAAATGGGGGCCGCCGGAGGCTTGGACGGAAATCGCGATGATGACGATCCCCAGGAGCGCCATGGCAACGGCGGCGCTGCCCAGGCCCTTGTGGGCCTTCAGCCACCATTTTTTATTTTTGAAGAACCGCGAAATCACGATACCCGCGGCCATCGCCAGAAAGGCGATGCTCATGAACCCCAGATGAAGATAGACGGGGATCAATAGGAGCCTCCCATGTCGAGGGCGGCGCTGCCCGCCTTGCTGTGCTTGGCGTTGAAGTCCATGCTCTGGGAATGGGCCCAGATGATTTTAAAAGTGCCGGCGGCGGGTATTATCTTGTCGAACTTATCGCCCGTATCCAGCGCCCTGGAGAACTCAAACACCAACCTGTTGCCGGAGCGGAGCCCCGCGAAGGAGAGAATGGAATCCTTCCCTCCCTGGGCGGTATCGGCTGGATGAGGGCCGAACATGCCGGTGGACCAGGCATCCACCGCCCTGACGCCGCCGGAAGTTTCCACAAAACCGAAGATCATGTCCGAGTTGGCCATAATCCTGGTGGGTTCGAAGCCGATAGCCACCCAGCCCTTGGCGTCGGAGTCGATGGCCATAAAGACCTTATCTCCGGCAATCCGCCAGAGGAGTCTGAAACTACCCTTATCGAAACTTACTTCCCGGGCGTACTCCCCTGGAAGTATTTTTCCATCCACATCGACCGCGTGAGCCGCCGAGACCGCTATGCCGAGGAGCAAAAGTGCCGCAGCCAGGTTTCTTTTCATTGTGAAAAGTTAATGTATCGATACGGCCGAGGCAAGGAAAAGATTTTTACATACGATATACGTTAAAAACGAGTCAGCCCTGGACCGGATTTTCGCTGTTCTTGCTTAAAGCGAGCCGATCAGATTCGTGTAAAAAGACGCGCACCGTTCCAGGTCGGAAATTTTTACCCTTTCGTTAGCCGCGTGGACCCGGGCGAGGTCTTCCTGGCTTTGGGGAAGGGCGGTGAAACGGTATATCGCTTCGGCGATGTCCCGGTAATGTTTGGTATCGGTGGCGGCGCTGAAAAGAAAGGGAAGGCAAAATGCTTCGGGATGGGAGAGGGACAGGGCATGTTCGATATACCCCCAGCCCTCGTGTTCCGTAGAAGATTCATTGGAGGCCTCCACGACCTGCCCTTCGTGTTTGACCTTGACCTCTGCGCCGAAGGGCGCCGCCAGCGCATTCAGTCTGTCGATAACGGAAACCGAGCTTTCGCCCGGCAGAATGCGGACGTTGAGCGTAGCCTGCGCCTTTTCGGCCAGAACGTTTTCCTTGGGGCTTCCTTTTAGCATTGTGCAGGCCACTGTGCTGCGTATAAGGGCGTTTGTGGTGGGCGTGGCGGAAAAAGCGGCTTTGATGAAAGGCGCCGTCAGCCCGGCGAACCTGAAAAGGAACCTGTACGGCTGCGCGGAGATCATGGACAATCGCCTTAGGAAGGCTTTGAGCGTTCCGGTGATTCTCGCCGGGAATGGTTTGTTCTGCATGGCGACGATAGCCTTGGCTAGATTTACGGTGGCGCTGTCTTTGGGCGGCATGGAGGCGTGGCCGCCTTTGCCTTTCGTGGTCACGAGAAGGTCGGCGTAGCCTTTTTCCGCCACGCCCACCAGGGCCAGGGGGCGGGGGGCGAAGGAGAGCATCCCGATCGAAATCGGACCGCCCTCATCCACGAGAAAAGAGGCCCTGACGCCTTTTTCGGCCAGATGGCGCGCTATCGCCCCCGCCCCGCGTGTGCCCCCCACCTCTTCGTCCCCCCCGAAGGCGAAGAGAATGGTTCTGCGGGGTTTGAATCCCTGGTCCAGCAGCTGTTCGGCAGCCTCCATGATCGAAGCCATGAGCACTTTGATATCCTGACTGCCCCTGCCCCAGAGCTGTCCGTCGACGATAGCCCCGGAAAAGGCCCCCTGCTCCCAGTCCTGGGAATTCCCCTCGGGAACCACGTCGAAGTGCGCGCAGAGTATCGCCGGAGCAAGGCTCGGATCGCTTCCTTTCCAGGTATAGAGAAGCGCCCGGTCGGAGGGCTTTTCCAGTTTGAAGGCCCGATGGAGCTTGGGAAAAAGCAGAGGCAACTCGTCGATGAGCCCCGAAAAACCTTCTTCGACTTCATCCGTCACGGTATAGGAAGACACCGTCGCGAATTGAATGAGACGGGAGAGCTTTTTCGCGAGCCCGGGAAAGGCGGAAGTCTTTGCTTCGAGGCTTGTCATGGTCGTGGTATCCTTTCCCTGGAGTATGGGGAAGCTTGGTTGCGAGGTCAATAACTATGGACCTGCCTCCGTCCATCGTATCGGATGCCAAAACCCTACTCCCGATGGGAAGCTTCTGCTATACTAAAGGAATGGCGGAATTTGTACATCTTCACAACCATAGCGACTACTCTCTTCTGGACGGGGCCGCCCCCATCAAGGAACTGGCCGCGACGGCAAAGCGTTACGGCATGCCAGGCCTGGCGATCACCGATCACGGGAACCTTTTCGGAGCCCTGAGCTTTTACAAAGCCTGCAAGGACGAGGGTATCAAGCCGATAATCGGCAGCGAATTCTACATGGCCGGGGGCTCCCGCAGGGAAAAGACCGGCACGGAGAACGGCAACAAGTATTGGCACTTCATCCTTCTGGCGGAAAACCAGGAAGGATATCGAAATCTGATGAAGCTCTCGTCGCTATCCTATACCGAGGGCTTTTACTACAAGCCGAGAATAGACGAAGAACTGCTGCGGGCCTATTCGGGAGGGCTCATCGCCTCCAGCGCCTGCCTGGCCGGGGAGATTCCCTCCCTTATCCTGGCCGGAAGACTAAAGGCCGCCGAAGCCAAGGCCCTGGAGTACCGGGAACTCTTCGGTCCCGAACGCTTTTATCTCGAACTCCAGGACCACGGTCTGGAGGAGCAACGGCTGGTGAACCGGGAGCTGGTGGCTCTTTCCCGTCGCCATGGCATACCCCTGGTGGCCACCAACGATCTTCACTATATCAACAAGGAAGACGCGGTCGCCCAGGATATCCTGCTCTGCGTAGGCACCAACCGCAAACGCAACGACCCGGGACGGATGCGCTTCCCCAACGATCACTTCTATCTGAAAACCGCCGAAGAAATGACGGCGCTTTTCGGCGAAGTGCCCGAAGCCCTGACCAACACCCTCAAGATCGCCGAAATGGCGAACCTGAACATAGAGTTTCCGGGCCCCATGCTGCCGGACTACGAAATTCCCTCGGAGTTCGCCTCGCCGGAGGACTATCTCCGCCATTTAACCATGGAAGGGCTCGAAAAGCGCTATCCCAACCCTGAGGAAGAAATTCGCCAGAGAGCCGAATTCGAGCTCTCGGTTATCATCTCCATGGGGTTCACGGGGTACTTTCTCATCGTATGGGATTTTATCGACTGGGCCAAACGCCACGATATTCCTGTCGGGCCGGGCCGAGGCTCGGGCGCCGGCTCCATCGTCGCCTATAGCCTGAGGATCACCGATATCGATCCGCTCAAGTACGACCTTCTCTTCGAGCGCTTTTTGAATCCCGAGCGAATTTCCATGCCCGACTTCGATGTGGACTTCTGCTTCGAACGGCGGGGCGAGGTCATCGACTATGTCACGAGGAAGTACGGCGATGACCGGGTAGGGCAGATAATCACCTTCGGAACCCTCAAGGCTAAGGCTGTGGTCAAGGACGTGGCCCGTTCCCTGGATATTCCCTTCGAAGAGGCTAACAACATAGCCAAGCTCATCCCCGAAGATCCCAAGATGACCCTGGAAACCGCCTTCGAGATGGAACCGCGCCTCCGGGGCCTGGCGGAAAACGAAAAATACAAGGACCTGTTCAAAATCGCGCTCAGGCTCGAAAACATGCACCGCCACAGCTCTCTGCACGCCGCGGGCATCGTTATCGGCAAAACCCAGCTCATGGATTTCGTTCCCCTGTACAAGGATCCAAAAACCGGCGGCGTCTCCACCCAGTACACCATGGACTACCTGGAGAACTGTGGCCTGGTTAAAATGGATTTTCTGGGCTTGAAGACCCTGACCCTCATAAAAAATACCTTGGAACTTCTCAACGCCAGGGGCGTGGACATCAGGGAAGAGGAAATTCCGGACAACGATCCCAAGACATTCCGCATGCTCGGGGAGGGCAAGAGCACTTCCATATTCCAGTTCGAGTCCTCGGGCATGCAGAATATCCTGAAACGGGCGAAGCCCGCCTCCATAGAGGATCTTATAGCCTTAAACGCCCTTTACAGACCCGGGCCGATGGATTTTATCGATAAGTTCATCGATTCCAAGAACGGCAAGATTCCGATAAGTTATCCCCATCCCTCCCTGGAAAAGTATCTCAAAGGCACCTATGGCGTCATCGTGTATCAGGAGCAGGTCATGCAGGTGGCCAGGGAGGTGGCGGGGTACTCTCTCGGGCGCGCGGACCTGCTCAGGCGAGCCATGGGTAAGAAAAAGCCCGAGATTTTGGCCAAGGAAAGGGCTCCCTTCATAGAAGGGGCCCTTTCCCGGGGCTATAGCGCCGCCCAGGCCGAGGAGATTTTCGATATACTGACTCCCTTCGCCGGCTACGGATTCAACAAATCCCATGCCGCCGCGTACTCGGTCGTGGCGTACAGGACCGCTTTTTTAAAGGCTAATTACCCGGCCGAGTTCATGGCGGCCAACCTGACCAACGAAATCAACAATACGGACAAGCTGACCCAGTACATTGGCGAAGCGAGAGCCATGGGCCTCGCGATTCGCCCTCCCGATATCAACTACTCCCAGGCCAATTTCAGCGTTGAGGCCAACGACATCGTTTACGGGCTTTTGGGCATCAAGGGGGTGGGGGAGGGAGTCGCCGAGGCCATCGTCGAAGAAAGAAAAAGCGGCGGGAGTTTTTCCGGTTTCGTTGACTTCCTCGCCCGGATGTCGGAGGCCGGCCTCAATAAGAAAATTCTCGAATCCCTTATCCACGCCGGCTGTTTCGACTCCCTGGCCTGCAAGCGCAAGGAGTTGATGTTCAACCTCGAGCGGGCTATCGACTGGGTGGCCGCGAAACTGGACCATGAATCCTCTCGCCAACAGAGCCTTTTCGATACCGACGACGAAACTGTATTCCCTCCTCTGGTGATGGAATCCTGCGAGGAGTACGGCCGGCAGGAGATGCTGGATTTCGAGAAAAGCCTCCTGGGGTTTTATTTTACCGGACACCCGATGGATGATTTCAAAACCCTCTGGGAGCGCTCTTCCACCCTCGATCTTAGCCATCCCGAGCGGGCGAGCCAGGACAGGGAATACATCCTGGTGGCCATGCTGACCGAGTTCAGGGAGGTGATCACCAGGACGGGAAAGAAGATGGCCTTCGGTCTTCTGGAGGACTACGCGGGCAGTATCGAAATTGTTCTCTTCCCGGACACCTTGGAGCAGTTGCGAGAGCAGCTCGCGGTGGATAGGGTATATTGCCTTAAAGGGAGCTTCGACGCATCCCGGGGAAAGCCCTGTCTGCAGGTAAAGGAATTGCTCGATCCGGCCAGCCTGAGGGAGAAAAGCTACAGGGAGCTGCACGTTCGTATGGAATCGCCGGTTGAGGCCGGAAACTATGAAGAGCGGAACCTCACCACGCTGCGGGATCTCATTTACTCCATCCCCGGACAGTGTTCCCTTTATTTCCATATTCCGCTTCAGGGGAGAAGAAAAGAAGCCTTGTTGAGGGCAGGGGCCCATATTACCTGTTCAGCCCTGGAGAGGGACCTGGAGAACCTGAGGAGCCATCCGCTGGTGAACGATGTCTGGCGGGACTGAAAAGGGGAAAAGATGGAGAAGATATGGAAATAAAAATTCTCGGCACCGGCGGCTTTTCCAACGACGGCAGTTTTTATAACTGTTTTGCGATCGACGGGCATCTCCTCGCGGAAACCCCGCCGGACATCCTCCAGTCCCTGAGGGCCTCCTCGATTCCGCTTGAAGATATCGACACCATCCTCATAAGCCATTTTCACGGGGATCATTGTTTCGGGCTACCCTTCCTGCTTTTCAATATGTTTCTCCGGAAAAAAACGAAGCAGACGACCCGGCCGCCGACGCGCCTCATCGCTCCACCGGGGGTACGGGAATGGATGAGGACCCTTCTCGGCCTGGCTATTTCCCCTGACCATCCCTATATCGAGTGGGCGTTCTCGAACTTCGAAATTGTCGAAATGGAGGAAGGCCGACGTTACCGGCTGCCAAAGGGGCTATGGCTGGAATTCAGCCGCAGCTATCACTCGCCCGAAACGTTTTCGATCCTGGCGGGTAATGCTGGGGAGGAAAATCCGGCTTTCATCGCGACCTCGGATACCCGCTGGGGCCCGGCGATCGAAACCCTGGCGAAAAAGGGCGCCAGACTGCTGCTCTGCGACAGCGGAGGGGCGAAGCCGGGGGATGTCCATATGAGTCCGGAGGATATCCGGGAACATATACTTCCCGGGATGGCCGATACAGCCCGCCTGCTTGCCACCCATTACGCGGGTCGACGGGTTTCCGAGGGACGCTTGGAATACGCGAAGGCGGGAGATCTGTTTCTTATTTAGACTTTGAGCAGCTCATATCAAGCGCCCGGCGCCTTCGAAAAACCAATTGTTGAAATCCTTCCAGCGGCGGAAACAAAAATCCGCTTCCGAACCCCTGCCGGAACCGAGGAGCGCGGTTTTCATTCCTACGGACCGTGCTCCGCGGATGTCATAGGCTTCTTTGTTTCCCACATAGAGGATCGAGGCGGGGGGGAGATCGAGGGCCGCCGCGAGGGCTAGAAAAGGTCGCCGATCCGGTTTTAGCGATCCCGAATCCTCGGAGCAAAGGCTGCGGTGGAAAAAACGTTCCAGGCCCATCAAGGAAAGCTTCCTTTCCGGCGGGAGATCGGAGAGAAGGCCGAGCTTGAATCCGGCGGAACGCAGCGCTTCGAGGCAGGGGATGAGGTCCGGATATGGTTGGAGGCTGTGAAAGGATTCTTCGACTTTCCCATAGATAATCGTGTCGATGAGCGATTTTATATCACCGATCGAAGAGGATAGCCGCTCGGCGACGATTCGAGCCTGCAGGTCTCTGAAAGCGGCAAGGTTCTCGACAGCCCCGTTTTCATAGCGGAGCATTAGCCCGGGATCCCTGAGGATTTTCCTGGCTTTGGCAAAGGCCCGGAGAAACGTACCATAGCGAAACGCCAAGCCCGCGGACGCGCCGTACATCTTCCACGCCGGATACAGCGTACCGTCGAGATCAAAGCCCAGGGCTTGTATTGCCATAATTGTATATATCCTGAAGGGACGCCCGTGTCCAGCGAGGTCCAATCCTCGCTGGACACGGGCGTCCCTTCGATTTCAAGGAAAAAGTCTAGACAATCCGCGCCTTGTACTTCGTATGAAGCAGCTCATGGGAGAGATGCCCCGCCGGCTGGCCGAGGAACTCCTTGTAAAGGGCGCTTACCTCGGCGTTCTGGTGGGACTTCCGCTCGGGCAGGCGCAGATCCTCCATATAAAGCGACCTGTTGCGCGCCAGTTTCTTCCCTATATCCGGCAGTACGGGCTGGCCGCCGCCGCCTATGCAGCCGCCGGGACAGGCCATCACCTCGATAAAGTGATAGTCGCTCTTGCCCGCCGCGATATCGTCCAGAAGGACTCTGGCGTTTTTCAGCCCATGGGCTACAGCCACCTTGACCTTCATGCCGGCGACCGGCACCTCCGCGGTTTTGATGCCCTGCAAGCCCCGGACGGGGAGGAAGTCGGTCTGAGGGAGGGCTTTGCCCTCCAGTATCTCGTAGACCGTACGCAGGGCCGCCTCCATGACGCCGCCGGTGTTGCCGAAGATCGTCGCGGCGCCGGTGGATTCCCCTAGGCTGCTGTCGAAGTTCTCCTCTGGCAAGCTCGCCATGTCTATGGCCGATTGCCGGATCATACGGGCAAGCTCCCTGGTGGTGATAGCCCAATCCACGTCCCTGTAGTGCTCCCTGCTCATCTTCGTCCCGTCTTTTTCCGCTTTTTCCCTCCACCAGCGATAGGCGGAATCCATTTCGGGCCTGCCGGCTTCGCCCTTTTTGGCCGTGCAAGGCATAATGGAAACCACCCTCAGCGAGGCTGGATCGATGCCCGTCTTTTGTGCGTAAAAGGTCTTCGCCACGGCTCCGAACATCTGCTGGGGGCTTTTGCAGCTTGACAGATGGCTCAGCAGCTCCGGGTAGAAGGTTTCGATAAAGTTGATCCAGCCCGGCGAACAGGAGGTGATCATCGGCAAGGTTCCGCCAGTCTGAACTCTCTGGATGAACTCCGTTCCCTCTTCCATGATGGTGAGGTCGGCGCTGAATTGGGTGTCGAAAATCTTGGCGAATCCGAGTCTTCGCAGGGCCGCGACCATCTTGCCGGTTACGAGACTGCCCGGAGGCATTCCCAGGGCCTCGCCGAGGGATGCTCGTATCGCCGGCGCGGTTTGGATGATCATCGTCAACCGTGGATCGGCCAGGGCGGCCATTACCTCGGAGGACTGATCCTTTTCGGTTATGGCCGCCGTCGGGCAGACCACCGAACACTGACCGCACTGTATGCAGGGACTGTTCGCCAAGCCCTTGTCCATAAAGCTGGTAACCCTTGTCCTTGCCCCCCGCCCGGCAAAAGCGATGGCGTGGACGCTCTGGGTTTCGGCGCAGGCGGCCACGCAACGGCCGCAGAGAATGCATTTAGAGTCGTCCCGGACCAATCCTTCCGTGCTCGTGTCGGGGGGAGGAAATTTTTTTAACTTAGGGTAGCGGGAGGCCCTCACCCCCAGCGTTTCAGCCAGAACCCTCAGTTCGCAGGTTCCCGAGCGGATACATGAGAGACAATCGGTTGGATGGTTGGCCAAAAGGAGCTCCACCGCCGTTCTGCGGGCGCTCATCACCCTGGGACCGGCGGTTCGTATCTTCATCCCCTCGACAGGCTTTTGGACACAGGAGCGGACGAGAGCCTTGGCCCCTTCCACTTCCACGACGCAAACGCCGCAGGAAGCGTTGGCGGAAATATCCTTCATAAAACAAAGCGAGGGGACACTGGCGCCCGCCAAGGCGCAGGCGTCGATAAGGTTCATCCCGGGATCGACCTCGATCTTTTTTCCGTCCACGCTTATGGAAATCAGTTTTTGTTCCATGGCTTCCCCCTTATTCCTGGACCGGGGCGCTGTAGGTTTCGCGCTTGCGGTCCCGGACGTCGCAGCGCAGGCAGCGCTCCGCCTCGATCCTGGCCTGTTCGCCCGTGTATCCCAGGGATATCTCCATAAAATTGTTCTTGCGGGCGTCCACGGGTATGAATGTGGCTCTGATCATTTTGGCCTTGGTGAGTTTCGACGGAACTTCCATTTTGTAGTCAAAATGCCTGAAAAGCTTGAAGAAACGTTTTTGACCGCTCAAGACCTCGTCCAGCACTTCCGAGACCACCCTGGCCTGCCCCATAGCCTCGGCGGCTGTCGCCGGCCCCATAACCGCGTCGCCGCAGGCGAAGAGCTTGTTATTCGCCGACCTGAGGGAGTAGGGATCAACCTTGAGGCGACCGTCCTTTTCCATCTGTATGTCCAGGCCGTCCAATCCGGGAATCCTGACTTTTTCGCCTATAGCCACGAGGATCGAATCGCAGGGAATCTCGTAGAATTCGTTGGTGGGCACAGGCGTAGGCCGGCCGGAGCTATCCACAGGTCCTGCCTTCATACGCTGCACCTTGAGCGCGCTCACTTTTTTGGAAGATCCTTCCGTTTTGCCGAGCACCTCTATGGGCTGGGTCATACAGAGAACCGAAATACCTTCATCCAGGGCTCCGTTGAGCTCTTCGGCGTTGGCGGGCATATCGGAGCGGGCTCTCCGATATACCAGGGTGACGGTGGCGCCCAGCCTGAGGGCGGATCTAGCCGCGTCGATGGCCGAGTTACCGCCGCCGACCACCACAACCTCGCTGCCGAGCTTCATTTTTTGGTTTTCACTGATTTTTTTGAGGAATTCCCCGGCGCCGAAGACTCCTTTCATGTCCTCGCCGGGAATGCCGAGGGCAATTTCATGGCTTGCGCCTACGGCGACGATCACCGCGTCGGATGCGTCCAAAAGTCGCTGCCACTGATCCTTGGTTTCCATCCTCGTGTTGAAAATGAATCTGGCGCCCAATTTTTGGATAAAGGCGATTTCCTTTTTCAGCACATCCTTGGGCAGGCGATAGGCGGGGATGCCCCAGCGCAGGATTCCGCCGGCTTCCTGTTCGGCGTCGTACACCGTAACCTCGTGCCCGAGCCTGCTGAGCCAGAAAGCGGCGGAGAGGCCGGCGGGGCCTGCGCCGACAATGGATATCTTCTTGCCGCCGGGGGGAAGCTTTTCTTTGATAAGCTTGTTGTAGATGGACTTTTCCCTGCCCATCTTGTACATGGTGTCGGCCAGATAGCGGTGGATTTCGCCCTGGGACACCGATTCGTCCAACATATCCCGACGGCAGCGCATTCTGCAGTGGAAATGACAGATTCTTCCCAGGGCGCCGGGCAGGGGGTTTTCCCTCAGGGTCAGCTCGAAGGCGTCTTCGATCCTGTTTTCCTTGAGCAGCTGCAGGTATCCCGGAATGTTCATGTGCAAAGGACAGGAGGATTCGCAGAGCGCCACGTAAAGATTTTCGCAAATGCCCGCCGGACAGCGCTTGGCCTTTATATGCTGGATATACTCGTCCTTGAAGTACTTCAGGGTGGTGAGCACCGGATTGGCCGCTGTCTGGCCGAGCCCGCAGAGCGCCGAATCCTTTACGGCCAAGGCCAGGGACTCCAGGGTTTTCAGATCCTGTTCGCTGGCCTCTCCGTTGGAAACACCCTGGAGGATGTTGAGCATTTGGGAAGTGCCCTCCCGGCAGGGAGTGCACTTGCCGCAGGATTCGTTGGCGGTAAAGCTGATAAAGTAGCGCGCCACGTCCACCATGCAGTTGTCCTGGTCCATGACTACCATGCCGCCGGAGCCCATGATGGCCCCTAGTTCGGTAAGGTGCTCGTAATCGATGGGAGTCTTGAAAAGCGAAGCGGGAATGCAGCCTCCCGAGGGGCCGCCGGACTGCAGGCCCTTGATCTTTTTCTTTGGGCCCATGCCCTCGCAGATTCCGTAAACGGCGCTTTCGAGGGTGGATCCCAGGGGCAGCTCCACGAGGCCGGTATTTCTGACCTTCCCGACGAAGGAGAAGACCTTGGTCCCCCTGCTGTTCGCGGTTCCGAAGGTGGAGAAGAAGTCTCCCCCCCGGGCGATTATGAGGGGAATATTGCACCAGGTTTCGACATTGCTGATCGTCGTCGGCCTGCCGTACAAGCCCTGCTGGGCGGGGAAGGGCGGGCGCGGCGAAGGCCTGCCAGCCTTTCCCTCGATGGATGCGATCAGGGCCGTTTCCTCGCCGCAGACAAAGGCGCCCGCTCCGGTGACTATTTCAATATCGAAGTTAAACTTGCTACCAAGTATGTTCTTGCCCAGGAGCCCGGCGCTTCTGGCCTGCCCGAGAGCCTTGGTAAAGCGTTCCACCGCGAGGGGATACTCGGCCCTCACATAGACGATGCCCTTGGTGGCTCCCATGGCATAGGCGCCGATGATTATCCCTTCCAGAAGCATGTGGGGATCGGACTCGATTTCGTTCCTGTTCATGTAAGCGCCGGGATCGCCCTCGTCGGCGTTGCAGACCACGTATGCCTCGCCGGGCTTGGCCAGTACGTTGTCCCGCATGATTCTCCATTTTTTCCAGGAGGGAAAACCCGCGCCTCCCCGTCCCCTGAGTCCCGATTTCTTCAGCTCTTCGATAATCGAATCCGGAGTCATGGTGCTAAGGGCTTTGAGAAGGCCGAAATAGCCGCCGATACCCACATATTCTTCGATCCGCTCGGGATCTATAAGCCCGCAATCCCGCAAGACCAATTTTTCCTGGCCTTTGAAAAAAGCCAGCTCTTTCCAGGTGGGTAAAAATGGATAGGCCTGGCCGAAATTGAGAGAATGGGTCCTGAAGTCCCAGGATTCGATTTTAGCCTCCGCCAGCTTTGCCAGCTTGTCGAAAGCTTCATCATCGGCCATGCCCCGCAGTAAAGTTTGGGCTCTGGAGGCCCTTACCTCGGAGAACATGAGTACCGGCTTGCCCGGACGGTAGGCCATGACCATGGGCTCGGCGGCGCAGAAACCAAAGCAACCTACCTGTCGTATCCGCAGATCGAGCTTCTCCGCCGTGGCCTTATCTTGCAGGGCTTGAAAAACCTCGTCGGCTCCGTTGCCTATGCCGCAGGTTCCCAATCCGACGGAGATCCAAGGTTTCCCGTTGAATAAATGGGATAATCCTTCTTTTCTCAGGGTTCCGAGATCGGTCTGGGTTTTCATTCGACGCCTCCCTTTTTCATTTTTTCGAGGAGGGAGACGAGCTTCCCGATGGTCATGCGGGATTTCACGACGCCATCTATCATTACCACCGGCGCCAGGGCGCACTGGCCGAAGCAGGCTACGGTGCGGATTGAAGCGAAACCGTCGAGGCTCGTAGCCGAGTTTTCCTCTTCCTCTTTGAATTCCTTGATTCCCATTCTCGAAAGAGCTTCGTTGAGGAGGGCGAGCGATCCCCTGGTGTGACAGGCCGTGCCTCTGCAGACGACGATGGAGTGCCTGCCCTGGGGCTTCAAATTGAAAAATGAGTAAAACGTCGCCATGGAATATACCTGGGAGAGAGGCAATCCCATCAATGACGAGATGCTCCTCATTGAGGATTCGGATAGATAGTGTTTGGGATCCTCCTCCTGTACGTTCTCCAGCACCTTGAGCAGCGCTCCCGATGTCCCCTTGTGTTTTTGGATGATCGCTTCGATGCCGGGACTTGATTGACTGGAAAGGGTCGTTGGCATACGGCCTCCTTGTCCGTTCGAACCGAAGCGTAAGGCGGGCGGGTACAACGGTGGTTCTGGATTCTATCAGCTTCAGTATGCATCCTTTTTTTTTGCTGTCAAGAAATAATTATCGATAAAATGTGATAAATATAAAAATATTTTATAGAGCCGGTTTTGGGTTGCCTGAATCGATAAATATATAATTATTAACATAAAACAAATTTGATTGCCTTTTTCTTTTTTTCAAGGGATACTGTAGGCATGGATCGATCCGAAGGGCAGGGGCTTTCCGTACACAAGGATTTGGGATTTCCCTGTTTATGGCCTTCAAAGTTTTCCAATTCCAAGGTGGAGCTTCTCGCCAAACGATTGAAGAAGATTTTTGAATCCCTTCCGCACCTCGGTTACCTTGGGCCGGGAGAGCTCCGGGACTATGCCTACTATGAACAGCTCATCGTACAAGCCTTGTTCGATATCGATACGAAGGCTTCCAGGGGGCAGATCATACCGCTGGATACCAAGGACTACCCGAAAATCGTAAGATATCCAGGGGGGGTGGCCCGGGTCGCCCTCTATATCGGTTCGTTCGATCCGTTCCAACTTACCCACCTCACCATCGCGCTGAGACTTCTCGCCTCCAGCCACAACAGGTCGGATATTCTTATCGCCGTGCCCGAAGGCGCCCAAAATCAGGACAAGCCGCGGAAAACCGATTATTCCTTCCGCTATCAGATCGCGAAAATGCAACTGGCCGGCCTCTTCGAACCCTTCATACTACCCTTGGATATTGGGGCGAACGCGGATACCATCGAAATCGTCCGACGCTTCGTGGCCATGCACACGGGCATGAAGCTGGAACTCACCCACCTTATCGGCTCCGATGTCCTTCCGATCGCCACCGATTTTCTTGAGGAGGACCTGCGGGTCTGGAGGCGCCAGGCTTCCCTGTCGGGAGTGGAGTTCAGCCACTCGATTCATGTGGCGCGAAGATCGGTAAAGGGAAGTTTTGTTCCTTATCTCGAAAGAATACGGAAAATGGGTGTTCCGGTGACTATTGAAAAGCGTGTGGTCGGAACTCCATCGAGCACTGTTTTCAGGGAGAACAGGGCGATAACCCTGGTTTTGCCCACTGAAAGCATCAGGGATAAACTCGAGATTCTTTTCAGGTATAATATGAACCAGCCTTGGTCGGGGTCCTGATTAGTGCCTTCGGCGAAAGGTTTTCGAATCTGCAACAGACCGAGGATTGGAAGAAGCGACCAAATAGTATACGCTCGGGGCTCGCGATAAAATTCAGAAGTATTGGAGAATGCGACGCATGAAAATGGTATTTCTCGGCCCTCCGGGGGCCGGCAAAGGTACGCTGGCGGCTCTGGCCTCCGGACGGATGGGGCTTCCCCATATTTCCACCGGCGATCTCTTCAGGGCCGCGATCAAGGACGGCTCCGAATTGGGAAAAAAGGTAAAAGGTATACTCGACGAAGGCAGTCTCGTGCCGGATGCGCTTACCATAGCCCTCGTGGAGGAACGCCTATCCCAAAACGATGCGCAACGAGGGTGGATCCTGGACGGATTTCCGCGTACCACAGGTCAGGCCGAAGCCTTGGCGGGTATTTCCGACCCCGAATGGGTGATCAATTTCGACGTGGAGGACTCGGTGATACTCAAGCGGCTCACCGGACGTCGCATATGTTCGGGCTGCGGGAAAATCTATCACATCGAATCCATGCCCCCTTCGGTGGAGGGTGTCTGCGATGCCTGCGGCGCGGGTTTATACACGAGGCCCGACGATAGCCAGGAGTCCATCAGGACCCGGTTGTCGGCCTACAGAAGCCAGACAGCCCCGCTGGTCGAATGGTACGGCGGCAAGGGCAAACTTCTGACCATCGACGGCACCGGTGCCCCCGAAAGGGTGTATGAGCGTTTCATGGAGGCCATCAAGGCCTGACTGCCGTGAAATCCCTGCCGCCCGTTCTTTTGGTGCTTCTTCTCTTTCTTCTCGCTCCCCCGCTCACGACCGCCCAGGCATCCTCGGAGGGGGAAAATGCGGGGAAGGCCACGACGGGGATTCGATCCGGGGTATGGACCGGTACCTTAGCGATCAGGAAGGAGACAAAGGGGCCGGCCGCTCCCCGTGGCGGCACGAAATCTGCCTCTCCGGGAAGCCCGGCGGAAGAAGGCTCTTCGCTTCAGGCTTCGATCAGCCTCAGGTTGTTGGACCGGGGCCTGGGAGCGCTTCTGGATATTCCCGGGCAGTCCATGTTCGGGTATCCCTTGGATGAGGTTTCCTGGACCGGCTCCAGGCTGAGCTTCTCCTTCGGCGCCCTGGGACCGGGGGAGGATCTTCTCTTCGAGGGTATTTACGCCTCTTCCCTCGACGCGGTTGTCGGGACGGCCCGCTCCAAATCCTGGAAGGGGAGCTTCAGACTATCGCCCACGGAGGCGGAGCTTTATCCGGGCGAGAGAAAGATCAATGTAAAAGTCCGGGACGGCCATCTTCCGGGAACCCTTCTCATCCCCGAATCGGGCTCGGCGGCTTCCAGCCTGGTGATATTTGTATCGGGCTCGGGCACCAGCGACAGGGACGGAAACAATTTTAACGTTCCCGGCCGCTCGGACAGCCTCGCCCTTCTGGCGAGGGCATTGGCGTCACGATCGATAGCCAGCTTCCGATACGATAAACGAGGTTCCGGAGAAGCCTATACGAAGGCTTCGCCGGGGCTGAGCGTAAGCCTGGATGAGCACATCGACGATGCGACGCGGATTGTCGCCGGCTTTATCGAATCGGGCGACTATTCCCGGATAATCGTTGTGGGCATGAACGAAGGAGCTTGGATCGGCGCCGCGGCGCTCAACCGCCTTGCGGAGGAAGAGTTCTTCGTCGATGGGTTGGTCGCCATAGCCGTATCGGGGGAGCGGCCGCTGGATCTTCTGCGATCCTCCCTGGAAGGCTTGAGCCAAAGCCTCCAGGATGAGGCGCGGACTATCACCGAGGCTATTCTATCGAACCGCTCCTTTCCTTCGCCGTCGCCCCAGTTGGCGGATTTTTTTGCTTCCCAGCGGATTCCGTGGCTGAAATCCTGGCTTGGCTTCGATCCGGCCAAGGAGCTTTCCAGGGTCAAGACAGCCCTTCTTCTGATTTACGGAGAAAAGGATATGCAGGTTTCGCCGGCGGCCTTCGAGAAACTTCTGGACGCCCGGCCCCAAGCCGCCGCGAGGATTGTTCCCTCGATGAACTATGTCCTGAAACAGGTCGAAACCGAAACCGAGAACTTCGATTCCTTCACCAACCCCGCATATCCCGTGCCGGAGGCTTTGGTGGAGTTGCTCGCCGCCTTCGTGCGGGCCCGTCCAGCTCCCCAAAGCTCGTTTAGCTACATCAGGAAGTAGGACCGCGCGTCATACCGCCGGTACTCAGGATCCGGCGAATTTCCTCGCCGCTCAGACGGATTCCGCGTACCACGTAGACAGCGCCCTCGAGGCTGAGGGGCAAGGACGCGATATCGCTGCGGTTCCCGAAAATTCGGGCCACCGCGGCGGCCCAGAGAAAGCGTACGACCGGTCTGTAGGCCTTCGCCGTAGCCTCGTCTTTAACCACAACCCGAAGTTCCACAAGGTAGTTCCTCATGCTGTCTGTTACCAAGCCCGGGCTCGACGGGGACGCCGCAGGAACGGCGGGAGCGCTGGGGCGTTCCAGGAAACCAGAGAGCAGCACCGTCTCGAGGGGTATCGCCGATGCCTCCAGGGGAAGGGTTCCGGAGAAAAGGATTTTCGGCTCGTTGATGCTGATGAAAATGTCCGAGGACGCCATCGCTCTCATTCGTTCCGGAAAAGCCTGGACCGGCTCGGATTTTGGGGGCGGACCAGCCTCGGTGCTCAAATGTATCCATCCCGCCTGGGGTGAGCGCAGATAGAGAGGGTATTGGGCCGACCTGTAGCCCCCGTCCTCCAGGCGACGCCAGCTGCCTTCCATCGTCAAGGCCAGCCTGAGCGATACGGGCGAAAAGCGACCCAGGAATATCGCTTCGGCCTTTGGCTGATCGCTGCCGATCCCTCGAATCCCCGCGCCGAAGGAATTGGTTTTGTCCAGGAACTCTTTAATGAAGGACGTATCGATGGTGGAATCGGAGGATGAGGAAGTTCCACCGCCCTTGGCCTTCGGGTTTGGCATGAGGGATGTAAGAAAATCCGAGAGTTTCTTATCATCCATGCCTTTGGTGATGTCCCTCAATGTTTGACCGGATAAGCGGGCGTAAATCTGGGGGGAGTATTCCAGATATCCCGAAGGCTCGCCCAAGGAAACTTCCTCGGGTATGAGGGCGCAGCCCCAGACCAGCAAAAGTACGGACAATGCGACGAACAGGACAGGCAGGCTGCGCCGCCTGCCATGGAATGCTTTCATGCGATACCTCGTTGTTCGAATATTAGGCTACAGTAGTCTAGATGAGTTTTCGCGGCTTGGTTCCAGGCCGCGAAATCGGATTCTTCATATGAAGCCCGGGTGATGCTTCCTCGGGTCGAGCCTAGGGCGGAGGAAGCCTTGGTGGCGGCGTGCCTGATCCATGAGAGCCGGTCGTAACCGAGCTTCTCTGGGGCCGAGTCCATCCCCAAAAGGCCTTTTGCCTGAGCTCCAAGGCGCCGGATCCAGGCTTCGGGTTCATAGGGCGGAATATCGAATTCGATGATATAATCCGATGCCCGGGCGAGGCTGTCTTCCCCCGCAAGGCCGCCTCTTGTCCCGCCATCGTTCTCCCATAGCTCCCCGAGCCTGCCGATGACGAAAACCTCGTCTTCGAATCCTTTTTTTCTGTAGGTTGTCAAGAATCGATAGATCATGGTGGCGGCCTGGGAGAATCGCTGGGCATTGCGCACATCGACGTACTCGTCCTTGAGCCTGGGGTCTTTCCAAACGAGCCTGGGATTGTCCGGGTGTTTGAGCGCCTGGAGATGTCCCACCGGAGGAAGGGGCGATCGGGGATCGAGGGCGTTCTGGGGCTCCTGGTCCGCGGAAAAGTTCTGGTGCGCCCAGGTGTCGGCGTAGGCGTGTAAGGCTACGCCGATTCTGTAAGGATTCCCGCTTCTTAACGCGGCGATGAGAATTTCCCTGGCCAAGGGGGAATCGGCGGTCACCGGGTATTTCCCCGCCCTTCCGTCCCTTCGATACGAATCGGCTTTGGCCTTTTCGCCCGGCAAAAAATGAAAGGGGCGGTAGATGCTCCTCGCCGTGGTTTCATCCCAAAACTGGTAGTTTTGTGTAACTATACTCAGGCTGGTCTTGTCCCCGCCTCTGATCTCCCAGGCCGCGAGATTTTCATCAACCATCTGACTGGAGACGGCGATCTTCGAGGCGGAGTCCTCAGGCAGGCCCGCGCTGCGGCAGAGATAATACAGGGCGTAGTAGTGGAATTCGATATTCATCGGCCCATAAAATATGACGCAGAGAAGGCGTAACGACAAGTCTTCGAATCCCCGGGATGTGAAATGCGCCTGTATTTCCGCTTTACCCTCATGGCACGCCCGAGCGGACTCTGGTACTATGGGGCCTGAGGAGGAAGTATGGCCGAAGAACGTAGTTTTTCGATGCTCAAGCCAGGGGTTCTCCAGCGGCGCATCGTGGGCGAAGTCCTTTCCCGATTGGAGGCTAAGGGGTTTAGGATAATCGGGCTCAAAATGATGCGGGTTTCCAGACAACTGGCCGAAACCCATTATCGGGAACATAGGGACAAGGCTTTTTTCGGCGAGCTGGTGGATTACATTTGCTCGGCCCCCCTCATCGCCCTGGTGCTCGAGGCCGACGGGGCGGTCGCCATGCTGAGGCATCTTTGCGGAGCCACCAAGGCCGACCAGGCGGCGCCGGGGACGATCCGCGGCGATTTTGCCCTGCATACCAATTTCAATATCATACATGCCTCCGATTCCCATGAATCGGCGGAACGCGAGATTGGGCTGTTCTTCAGACCCGAGGAGATTTTCGATTGGGAGGATTGCAACCATGGATGGATCTGAAAACCTGCCAGTTTGGGACTTGAACTCGGTATTTCCGGATTTCGGGTCTGAAAAATATCTGGCCGCAAAAAGCCGGGCGGCCGGCTTAAGCGCCGAAGCCCTGGAGTTCTACCGTACGAGCCAGAACCCCTTCCCCGGAGAGGATGTGGCGGTCTGGCTCAAAAAGGCCCTGGCCCTCAACGACGAGCTGGGTTCCCTTATGGAAACCCTTTCGGCCTATACCTACGCCCGGTTCAGCACCGCCACCAGGGATCCCGGGGCTATGGCCGAGCTCAACGCCGTCGAGGCCCTGATGCTGCCCGCCAAGCGGGTCGATGTCCTCTACAAGAACGCCCTGGCTGCCCGGAGAAACGCTATTGAAGAGCTGATCGCCGCCGATACCTTTTTTGAACCTTACGCTTTCTTGCTGAAGGAAGAGCTGTTTTTTCAATCCAGACAGATGAGCCCCGAGATGGAGGATTTGGCCGAGGATTTGGGCCGAAGCGGCGCCGACGCGTGGTCCAGGCTGCAGGAAGCGATCAGCTCCAACGCTTCGACGGTATGGGACGAGGCGAGGGGTCAGCGCAAGACCCTGATCGAACTGCGCAATTTGGCCTTCGATCCCGATAGAAGGGTACGAGAAAAGGCCTACAATCTGGAACTCTCGATCTGGAAGGCCTCGGAAATTCCCCTGGCCGCGGCCTTGAATGGGGTTAAGGGTACGACCCAGAGCCTGAACGTCCGCAGAGGCTGGAAAGACGCCCTGGAGAAATCCACGGCCCAGGCGAGAATTTCCGCCGCAACGCTGGAGGCCTTGGTTTCCGCCATGGAATCCTCCCTTCCGTTCTGGAGAAAGTACCTCAAAATCAAGGCGAAGACGCTCGGGCAGAAGGCTCTGGCGTTTTTCGACCTCTTCGCTCCTGTGGGGAAAAAGGATTTTTCCCTGTCGAGCTTTTCCTGGGATGAGGCGAGATCCTTTATCGTGGGGAAGTTTTCATCCTTCGATCCCGATATGGGAGCCTTTGCCGACAAGGCATTCGCTTCCCGCTGGATCGACGCGAAGCCCAGGGAGGGCAAGGTGGGCGGCGCCTACTGCACCGATTTCCCGCTGTCGAAAGAGGCGAGGGTGTTGTGCAACTACGATGGCAGTTTTTCGTCGGTGAGCACCATAGCCCATGAACTGGGCCATGCCTGGCATCACGAATGCATTAAGGACAAACCCTACGGACTACGCCATTATCCCATGACTCTGGCGGAGACGGCGTCGATCTTCGCGGAAACAATCGTGGCCGAAGCGGCGCTCGCCGAGGCCGAACCTGCGGCGAGACTGTCCTTGGTCGAAATGCATCTGCAGGACGGTTGCCAAGTGATCGTGGATATCCTGTCCCGGTTCTATTTCGAAAAGGAAGTATTCTCCCGGCGGGAGGAAAGCGAGCTGAGCCCGGAACACTATTGCGCGGCGATGCTGGATGCCCAGGACAAAACCTACGGGGAGGGCTTGGACCCCGAAAAGCGGCATCCCTACATGTGGGCGGTGAAGGGGCATTACTATATCCCTTCGCTTTCCTACTACAACTTTCCTTACGCCTTCGGCCAGCTTTTCGGGCTCGGTCTCTACGAGCGCTACAGGGAGGAGGGCCCGGGCTTTGCGAAGACTTACAGAACGCTGCTTTCGGAAACAGGGACCGTATCGGCGGTGGACCTGAGCAAAAAAGCGGGCTTCGATATCGAGTCGCCGGAATTCTGGCTCTCCTCCCTCCGGGTTTTCGCCCGGCAGGTCGAGACCTTCGAGACTCTGGCGGATGAGGCTTACTGAAAAAAGCGCAACGAAGGAGGAACCGGTCGCCGGCCTTCGTTGCGCAATAGTTGAAGTCCCTGCCCCTGTCGCCGCCAATACTGTTGTCTTAGCCGCCTTCGAAGAAACTGCCTGGGCTCAGGGCATGCCCCGGCTTGCCCTGTCGCGGCGCAAGGCCTTGCCTGCCTTGTTGATGGCCTTCCACTTGGCCCGTTCCACGGCGGCCGCGGCCCTGTCTTCCCTCCTGTCCAGGAATGCCGTTTCCTGGATCATCTTTCTCCAGCGACTGTAGCGCCCCTGATCGAGGCTGCCGGCTTCGAGAGCGGCTAAGACCGCGCAGCCCGGCTCCTTCCTGTGCGTACAATCCCTGAATTTGCACGACGAAGCCAGCGCGGCTATCTCGGGAAACACCGCATCGATGTCCGCGTCGTCGACCCAGAGCTGTACCTCCCTCAAACCGGGGCTGTCCAGCACGATAAGGCCGGAGCGCAATCGATAGAGTTCCCTATGGCTCGTCGTATGGACCCCCTTGCCGTCGCCTTCGCGCACAGGGGAGGTCTCCGCCAGCCTATGGCCGGCCAGGGCGTTGAGCAGGGTGGATTTCCCCACGCCCGACGAGCCTAAAAGGGCCAGGGTGCCGCCGGGCTTCAACCAGAGCTCAAGCTCGGCCATCCCCGCGCCGGTTGCGGCGCTCAGTCCCAGGACCGGCGTTCCGCCCGATACCATGGCCAAATCTGAAAGCGGAACCTCGGGATCCCTGGCCAGGTCGATCTTGCTGAGCACCACCAGTGGATTCACTCCCGAGGCATGACACAGGGCGAGCAGCCGTTCCACCCGTCCAGGGGAAAAATCCGCGCCGCAGGCGGTCATTAAAAGCGCGGTATCGACGTTGGCCGCCAGGGCCTGCACGAATCGCGCATCGCCATGGCGGGAACCCGCCGCCCTTCTGGCCAGGAAGGATTTCCTGGGAAGAATCGCTTGGACGAGCCAGGGCGCATCGCCTGTGTTTATCGGATCGGCCCTTAGTTCCCGGACTAGAAGCCAGTCTCCTACGGCCGGGAGGTCCTCGGGGAGGGCTATTCCCTCGGCGAAGGCGCCCGCCAAGAGAATCCGGCCTTCTTTAGCCGATGCTCCGCTGGTTCCCCCACTGACCGCCGTGGCCCCTGATTTCTGGATCTCGACCACCCTTGCGGGGAAAATCTCGGCATCGAGGTAGGCGGAGCCGCCTATCTTCAGCGCTTGTTCTTCCCACGATTCGTTCCAACCCCACATCCCGAGGCCGGAGGAAGGGGATGCCGAAAGGTCTGAGCTTGGTTTCGATATATTCGAGCACACTGTTCCATTCCTTATGACAATCGATTTGCCGCGGGGTCCGGGCTTGACGCGGTAAGCCGGCCACCCTTAGTGCCGCCGCGCAACCTCTATTGCCGGATGCGCGGGAATTGCTGTTGTGGATGTCTGGATCAGCCGTGGGAAAGGGGGGTCGGGGGACGGGATATTACAGACGAATCGCGCCGGTCTTCCTTCCGACCCTGGACTCTTCCCTGGGGCTGTTGTCGAGTATGGCCCTGTTCATTCAACGCCTCCTTGGTCGAAAGTTTCCCCGCGCCAGGCGCGGGTCCCGCCGCGGAACTGTCGGTCGAAAAAGGATGGATCGACTTCCGTGGACAAAACCAAGTATACAACGCTGAAAGGGGGCGCCGCAAGCATAGCTTGCGGCGCCCCCTTTCAGCGTCAGCATAGGTCCTTATGGATCGCCGGCCCTCAGGCGCGGTTCAGTACGCGGCCAGGATTCCCAGGACCTTTTCCTTGCCCAGGGTCCCGAGAAAACCCGCGAGCCGGGGTCCCTGATCCTTGCCGATGAGGGCCTGATACGCGGCGCGGAAAAGTGTTTTGCTGTCCACGCCCGCGGCGCCGGCGGCCGCGTAAATAGCCTCGGCGATGGATTTTTCGTTCCCGAAGCTTTCCAGGCGGAGAACCACCTCGTCCCTGAGGCGTCGCAGCGCCTCGGTCTCGGCATCGCTCAACCTTGCTTTTTCGCCCGGCTTCCTCACGCTGAAGCGGAAATCCTCGGGCGAGCATTCGTTGATCCAGTACCAAGCCCGCTCCGCCCTGGAGCGGACCTTGGGTTTTTGGGAATCCTTGAGCCCGGGCAGGGCTTCCATCACCGCTTCCACGTCGCCCTGATGGATCAGCAGGAGCGAGCAGAGGTGGCGGAACGGCACTTGATAAGGCTCTTCGGAAGGTACGGGGCCCACCTGGGAGAGTTCGTAGATCCGCCGCTCCTTGGCTTCCGTGGCCTGGTCCTTGGCTTTTTCTTTTCCCCAGTAAATTCGTTCGGTCCTGTCGTAGTCCTCGTATATTTTTATCACGTCCAGATCGAAGCTGATGACGAACTCGGTGTTGGGCCTGGTGCCGGCGAAAAGATAACGCACCAGCTCGGGCTGATAGACCCGAAGGAGATCGGGCAGATCGACCACCTTACCCTTGGACGAGGACATCTTGCCCGGCGAGCCCTTAATGCCGATAAAGTCGTAGCGGAAGGTAACCGGGGGCTTGCGGCCGTAGACTTCCTCCACCACGTGCTTGGAAGTGTCGAAACTGCCCCCCTGGGAGTGGTGGTCCTTGCCGGCGGGTTCGAAATCCACCTGCTCGAAATCCCAGCGCATGGGCCAGTCGACCCTCCATACGAGCTTGGCTCCCTTGAGGCTGCGCAGATCCCCGGTTTCCCTGTGGCCGCAGTCGCAACGGTAGGAGAGCCCCCACTCACCGTCCCAACCCTCTATTTCGGTGGTATCCCTGTTGCAGGCGGAGCAGAATACGGATACGGGCCACCACTCGCCCTGTATCTTGTGGTCCTCGTCCCGGTACTTATCCAGAATCGTCTTCAGCTGCTCCCGCATTTCCAAGGCCCTTCGCATACCCTGGGCGTACATACCCTTCCTGTAACGCTCGGCCTGGTAAAGAAACTCCGGGGCGATTCCCACCTCGGGCAAGATCGACTCCACGTCCACCTCGTGGTGCCGGGCATAGGAGGAATCCCTTTCCCAGGGATCGGGCACCAGGGTTATGGGCTGGCGGAGGAATTTTTCCAGCAGCTCGGCCTGGGGCATGTTGAGAGGCACCTTTCTGAACACGTCGTAATCGTCCCAGCTATAAATAAAGCGCACCTTCTTTCCCCGGTCGCGCAGGGCCCTGACGACCAGCTCGACGGAGATCATCTCGCGGAAATTGCCTACGTGCACCGTTCCGGAAGGAGTTATGCCCGAGGCGCAGGTGTAGATATCCTTGTCCCCCCAGGTCTGAATTATTTTTTCGGCGGTCTGGTCCGCCCAATGGGATGCCTTGTTCTTTTCCATGGCGGGGAGTATAGCTTATTCCTTCCCTCTATGATAATAGGGGTGGCTTTGGAAACTGACTAGGGCCCGTAGGCCGCGCCCAAGGCGGCCCACGGGCAGCTCTCCGGCGCGGGGAGATCATAAAACGGGCTTACGGCAGGACTGTCCCATGCTCCATAAGGAGATGTTCTTTGCCAAAAGCGTCGAGGGCGATGACCGTCGGCCGCTGCACCAGACCATCCAGGTGAATCATCGCCGGGGCGTCTTCTTCGTAGTTGAAGCCGATGGCGAAGTGGCAGCTGCCCAGAATTTTTTCGTCTTCCAACATGTTTCCCGTGATTTTGGCCTTTTCGTTGAGCCCGATGCCGAACTCCCCCAGATGCCGGGCGTTGGTGGCATAGCGCAGCGCCTCTTCGGGCTTTAAATTTGCCTGGGATACGAGGGAGGAGGCCATGTCCATGCCTTTGCGCAGTGCGGCTTCCAGTCGCCGCGCCTGCGCGCCCCCTTCGCAGTCCATCACGTATCCGCCGGAGAGGTTGCACCTGATCGGAGTTTCCAACAGCATGCAACCTTCGATATCGGCCATCGAATCCTCGAACACGATTGTCCCTTCGGCGCCGCCGAGGGCGGGAGAGATGAAGACCTCCCCGGCGGGCAGGTTGCCTCCCTTTCCGGGAAGCCTGAAATCCCCGTCATCCAGGTGGCTTCGTCTTCCCTCGATGCCGAAGAGAATATCCGTGCCCGCCGGGGAAAGCACCCTGATGGCGGAGGACCGGTCGAGGATCCGGGCGAGACGCCCGGCCCTGCGCCTCATCAAGCCATAGTCCGCGGTCAGGGTGCGCGCGAAGCACTCGATACTCACTCCGGGGGACCAGAAAGAGCGGATCTTTCCTGTTCCGGAAAGCAGGTAGGTGAATATATGGTCGTAGCTTTTTCCCCCGGGGCTTCTTAAAGGGCGGGAAAGCCTTTTTCCGTCCTTGCCCAGCTTGTCCGCCGAGAGGGAAACCACAGCGTCGGGGACCGCTTCGATGGCATCGAGCACATACTCCTCGGCGAAGTCGACCTGGGATTTTACCGGTTGCAACAAGAGCCGAACGGCGCAGCCCTTCGCCTGCCCGGCTTTTTCCAAGGCCCGGGCGATTGTTTCCTGCTCCGTGTCGGGATTCGTGATTATGAGAAGGGTTTCGCCGGCCTTCAAAGCCAGACATTCTTCCGCGGCGATATCCGCCGCCTTGGCGAGTTCGGCAGATGGAGCGCCGCGCGTAACCGAAAGAGAAGGCGAAAATTCCGGAGTGTCGTTCATGGTTTTTTTTGCAGGCCCAGGCTGCGCTTGTACGTGGGAATCCGGGACTGGGGGGCCAGATCCAGGCTGTCCGACTCGCCCCGCTCGAAATACCGGTACGCGATTCCCGCCACCATGGCCCCATTGTCGCCGCAGAGTTCCAGGGGAGGGAAGCGCACATCCAGGCCGCGTTCCGCCGCGAGACTCCTGCGAAGGTAGGCATTCGCCGCGACGCCGCCGCCGGCCACGATCCTGCGGATCCCCGTATCGGCGGAAGCCTTGAGCAGCTTGGCCAGAAGAAGGTCGATGGCGGCCTTCCTGAAGGATGCCGCGATGTTTTCCGGGCTGGACACGGCCCCGGGACGTTTAAAGTTCTCGAGGTGATGGATTGCGGCCGTCTTCAAGCCCGAATAGGAGAGGTCGTACCGATGTTCGCCCTTGTGGAGGGATGGGGGGGAAAACCGAAAGGCTTCGGGATCGCCCCTTTCGGCCAGCTCATCGATCGCCTTGCCGCCGGGATAGCCGAACCCATAGTGGGTGGCCACCTTGTCGAAGGCTTCTCCCACCGCGTCGTCTATGGTCGTTCCCAAAATCTCTATGCTGTCGAAATCCACGGCCTTACAGATTATGGAGTGGCCACCGGAGACCAGGAGACCCAGAAAGGGGTATTCCACGGGCGAGGAAAGCTGGGGGGCGTAGAGATGGGCGAGCATGTGATTCACACCCTTGAAGGGTTTTCCCAGGGCGAAGGCCATGGCCTTGGCGAAGGAGAGCCCGACCGCCAGCGAGCCGATGAGCCCCGGCTGGGCCGTCGCGGCGACGCCGTCCAAGTCTGCGGCTTCGAGACCGGCCTCCGAGAGCGCCTGTCTCGCGATCTGCTCGATCCAGCGCACATGGGCGCGGCTGGCTATCTCCGGGACGACGCCCTGGTATTGTTCGTGCAGAGGTATTTGGGTCGCGATAATATTGGAACGTATTCGCCTTCCGTCCTCGACGACTGCGGCGGAGCACTCGTCGCAGGAGGATTCAATCCCCAATACCAGCATCGACTTCTCCCATGGCGCTCTTGATCATGTAGTGGGAAATCGTCGAAAGCGAGTAACCTTCCTCTATCAGCTGGGGGTAGATATCCATGAGGGTTTGCGCCAGCTCGGCGGACCAGACGTGACCGATCATAACCGCCGCTCCCTGGTCCCTGGCGGTCTTCTTGCCTTCTTCGAGCGCGTGGAGAATGGATTGCTTATCGCCTGAGTTGTCCAAGAACACGTCGCGCTCCCAATACGGAAATTCCATCTCCCGGCAGAGCACCGCAGTGGCCGTGCCGGAAGAGGTGAGTGAGTCAAGATAATAGATACCACGGGTTTTGGCAATATCGAGCATGACGCGCATGAGTCCCGGCTCCCTGGTCACGGCCGAACCCATGTGATTATTCAAACCTACAACCCCGGGCAGAGCGTCGAGGTTCTCCGAAAGAATCCGGGAAGCTTCCTCAGGAGACATGGCCAGGCTTATAGCCCTGGGGCCCGGATCGGAGCCTCCCAGGGCTTCCATGGGCTGGTGGAGGATGAGTTCCTTGCCCGCCGCGACGACACGCTCCGCCGATTCCCTGCTAAAACCCAGGCCCGGCAGGACCGCGATAGTCATGGGGAAGGGAAGGTTTAAAAATGGCTCCAGCTGTTTGATATTATGCCCGGCGTCGTCGATCACGATGATGATGGTGGGCGAATCGGGTTTTGCGGCTCCTTCTTTTCCCTGCGCCAGAGGAAAGGGAAGGGCTCGTTCGCCCTGATACTCAGGCGGGAAACCCGGCCTGCCCGGGCTCGGTTTGGCGGTGGGGCCTGTTCCCGGCTTCGATACCCCAGGCTCCGTCCCCGAAAGAGGCGAATCCTTCCCCGCTCCGGCGGAAGGTCCCTCGGTCCCCGGCGTCGTCAAAGTCCCGTCCGCCCCCGGAAGCAGATCCTCGTAGCCTTCGGGAACCTCCACATGGTACTCCGGCAGACCATAGGGCCATAGGGTGGTGACGCCGGGAGTCCCAGGTTGCTCCCTCTGTCCTCCGGTTCTGATACTGACGATGATTACGAAAATCGATGCGAGAATCGCGAGAAAGGCCATGAGAAGGCGGGCCTTGTCGCCTGACAATCGAAAGGCAGCTCTCTTTTTGCGTTGTTTTTTGGGGCTCACTATTCAATAGTATCGGCAGGAAATCGCTTGGGCAATAAGGCTGGGGGGCTGCCCCGGATACTTCCAAGGCAGCCCGGTTCTCATGCGCTTAGGTAGAGGTAGCCCTTGGAAGCTTCGGCATGAAGCCTTTGCAGAGCCCTTTTTTCTATGTGCCGCACCGTCTCTGGAGAAAGCCCCATGCTGCCTCCCATACGCTTGAGGGACTGACGCTTGCGTCCGCCCAGTTCGAAACGATGGTTGATCACAAAGCGCTCCCTCTCCTTGAGCACCGACAGCAAACGCGTGGTTTGCTCCCCGAGCATGGCTTGGTCGAAGAGCGTTTCCGGCGAGTAGGTGTAGTCCTCGTAAAGATCGAGTATCGAAAAGCTTTCTTGCTCGGCCTGGGCGTCGAAGCCGGAAATACGTTCGGCGAACATGAGAATATCGTTCAGCTTTTTTTCGCAGATGCCCAGCTTTTCCGAAATTTCGCTCGAACTGGGTTGGCGCTGGAGCGTTTGGCTCATGATGCTTTTTTCAGCCTGAATCTTTCGAATAAGCTCTTCCTTGCGGTGGGGCAATCGTATGGCTCTGCCGGTATTGACCAAGGATCGGCCGATTGCCTGGCGGATCCACCAGGCGGCGTAGGTCGAAAACTTAACCTTTCTTGAACCGTCGAATTTTTCGGCGGCCTTCATGAGCCCGATGTTACCTTCCTGGATAAGATCGATCAAGGAAAGCGAGGGGTTCCACATTGTTCGGGCGATCCGAACGACAAGGCGCAGATTGGCTTCGATCAAACGTTTGCGCGCGGCCGTATCGCCCTGGGCGATTTTTCTTGAGAGGATTTCCTCCTCTTCCCTGCTCAAGAGGCGGATGGACTTGATCGACTTGAAATAACTAGCCAGCGATTCATCATTGGCGGCCAAGTGTTGCATGACATACTCCTCGCCGGTATATCCGCAAAAGAAGTGCCAAATCTAAGATGCCAGGACGTAATTTCTTAAATAATTATTTTATAATGATATAAATATACATTAATAATTTTTCGGATTTTTGTTGATTGGCTGGAGGCCTGAAAGATATAAAAAAGGATACGGCGCCGGCCCCGGCGCCGTATCCTTTTTATGACAGGTAAGGCCTTATTTCAGATATTTTAACGGGTCGAGGGCTTGTCCGTTCTTGAAGAGGCTGAAGTGGAGGTGCGGCCCCGTGCTTTGGCCTGTATTGCCCGAAAGCCCGATCACCGAACCCTTGGAGATGTAGCTGCCTTCCTTCACGGTGATTTTGCTCAAGTGCGCGTAGAGTGACTGATATCCCGAGTCGTGCTTTAGGATTATGTAGTTGCCGAACACGGAATTGTAGCCCGTATCGGCCACCCTTCCATCGCTGGTGGCCATAATGCTGCTCCCTATATTGACGACGATGTCGACGGCCGAGTGGAAGGTGCGCAGTCCTGTAAAGGGATTGGAGCGGAACCCGAAGGGCGAGGATATCCGACCTCTGACGGGCCACTGGAATTGCATACCGTAAAATTGCTTGAGGCTGGCCGAGGAAAGACGCGCGTTGGGGATGAACAAACTTTGCCCGACGGCTATGGTGCTGGAAGCAAGATCGTTGGCATCGACGATTCTTGTCATATCGATCGCATAGGTTTTGGAGAGGCTCGAGAGGCTTTCGCCCCTTCTTACCCGGTGGCTCACTCCGTCCATATTGGGAATTCGAAGACTGAGTCCCGATCGGAGAGATGAGGCGCTCTGCAGGTTGTTCACCGAGATGATCGTGTCCTGTCTGAGGCCGAAGCGTTTGGCGATTTTTTCTATGGTATCGCCGCTGCGCACCGTATAGGAGCCTAGCTTGACCGCGAGAGGAATGGGAGGAAGGCTGCCGGAAGGAAGATTCTCTTTTTCCAGGCCTTCCGGGGCGATATAGGCCATAAGCAGCGCCTGGGCCGATTCCTCGTCGGGGAGGATCAGGCTGGAAGCCCGGAGGGGAAACTGAGCGGCGCTGATAACCGCCGCGGCGCCGGCGGTGAGCGCGATCGAGCTGATGAGAAGTATCGGAAGAATGGGGCGCGCCTGGCGCAGGTGGAGAGACGAGGCGAAGGAAGAGAGCCTGGCCCGTGGGGACGGGCGGGGTCGCTCCGGCGCCGCGGCGGCGGGGCTCAGAAGTTCGACGGCTTCTTCCCCGGGCTCGGCGGCCTCGAGGCTCAGGGCGCTTTGGGCGATTTCCAAGGGCGGGTTCGTTTTCCGCGTCTTGCTGCGCTTTCGATTTTCTATACCGTTGACGAGGGTCTTCGGCGCGGCGGCGATGAATGCGGCGATTCCGGCCAGGGTTTTCCCCAGACCTACCACGGCGCCTTTGGCGGTTTCGCTGGCGTAGGATTGAAGTTTCGTGCCCTGTTTGCGAGCCGAAGCCAGGCGCTGGCGTCTGGGTTTGGAGAAAACCTTGCGGTATCTAGGGCTTGTCGAAGGCATGGCGCCGTCGAGTATAGTGACAAAGGGTTTTGGCTTATGCGGCGAAGCTGTTTCACCGCCCCAGTACCCGGCGGTTTTGTTCTCGATTTCCATAGGTCTTTCGAGTATCGGCGGCTTTTCACCGGTATATTATCGTTAAGATCTTTAACTGCCTGGGAAAACCCATTGTTTTACCTGGGACAGAGGATGGGGTGCGGTGAATCGACGGAAAAACGACAAGACTTTCGTGCTCGGTCTTGGGAGAATCATCGTTGCTATCATTGTCCTGCTCTTTTTGATGAGAACCTTTGTGGCCGATCTGGCGATCGTGCGGGGCAGATCGATGCTCCCGGGTCTCAAGGCTTCCGATATTGTGTTCGTGTTCAAGGCCGCCTACGGCTTGAGGAATCCCCGGGGCGGCTATCTTTTGCTTTGGTCCGAGCCTGAGGAAAGACAATTGGTGGCGGCGGTGCGGCCGGAATCGACGGCGGTGTTCATAAAGCGCGTGGCCTCCGTGCTTATCATGGACAATCCGGAAGCTCCCCTTGAAATGGAAAAAGGGTATTATCTCCTGGGAGACAATAAATACGAATCCATAGACTCAAGGGACTTTGGCCCGGTGCCGATGAACAATATACTGGGCAGGGTCTTTCCCATACCCGGATTCTAGGCCTTTCCCGATCGTATGGACACCGAATGAGGATGTTGAAATTTCGCCTTGGCTCGGCGCTGGCGCTGCTGGGAATTCTCGCAGCGCTGATTTTCGCCAGGTATGCCCAACTCGCCTTCGCCTCATCCTCCCAAGCCCTGGGCCAGGAATCCCTCGAAGGGGAGCGGGGCAGGATTGTGGACAGAAACGGCCTTACCCTGGCGATGGATGTGCCCAAATACGACATTTCTGTATGGAAACCTTCCACTGACAAGAAGACCTTCGAGTCGGAAATCCCCGAAATCGCGAAGCTGACTTCCGTTTCTCCGGATTCCATCCTCGCCCGGTACAAAGATAGAAGCCAAAACTTTTTCTATCTGGCCCGCAGGCTTTCCGCCGACAGGGCGACGGCGCTCATCGCCGGAAAAAAAGACGGGAAATTCAAGGGAGTGCAGGTGGAGGAAATTCCCGGAAGGCTCTACCCCGAGGGAAGGTTGGCCTCCCATCTTATCGGCTTTACCGGCGAAGGCAATAGCGGTCTTGACGGGATAGAGATCAAGTATAATTCGGAACTCAGTCCCAAGCCTAGAAAAGCCGAGGATGGAACAGGGAGATCGGCGGATCCTTCGATAAAGCTTCCCCGGGGCGATACGATAAGCCTTAGTATCGATGCCAATCTGCAACACATGATCGAGGATATTCTTCGGGATACGGTCAAAGCCAACGGTGCCGAAGCGGCCTTGGCGATCGCCATGGATGTCCACTCGGGCGAGATACTCTGTTACGCCGCCGAGCCGGGCTTCGATCCCAACGATTACGCGGCCTACGACGCCGAGACACGACGGGATCTGCTCTCCCTCTATTCTTACGAACCTGGATCGGTATTCAAGCTTTTCAGCATGGCCTCGATCCTGGATCTGGGCGCCATAACCCCCGCCACAGTATTCGACTGCGACGGCGCTTATCGAAAGACCCTTCCCAGCGGGGAAAAAATCCTCATCAAAGACCTGGGCGTTTACGGAAAACAAAATCTGGCGGGCGTGCTTGCCCTGTCGAGCAATGCGGGGGTCGGATACGCCTCGGACAGGGTTTCGGAACAGGATTTGTACCAAAGACTTCTATCCTTTGGTTTCGGGGCTAGAACCGGGGTAGGGCTGTCGGGGGAAAGCCCGGGATCGTTGCGCGAACCGGAGAAATGGTCGGGGCGGAGCAAGCCCACCATCGCGATTGGCCAAGAGGTGATGGTCACGGCTTTGCAGATGATCAGCGCGGCTTCGGCCATAGCCAATGGAGGATTTCTGCTCAAGCCGAGCTCGGTGAGCAGGATCGAGAGCGCCGACGGCGAGCTGTTGTTTCGACATGAGCCGCAGGTTTTGCGCAGGGTGGTTTCCGGGGTAAGCGCAAGGGCGATTCTCGATGCCATGGAGCACACCGCCTCGTTGCAGGGCACGGGCTGGCGGGCCAAGGTGCCCGATATACGGATGGCGGTGAAGACCGGTACGGCCCAGATGATCGATCCCAAGACCAGGGCCTATTCCGACAAGGATTATATCGCCAGCACCCTGGGTATCTTTCCCGCCGACAAGCCGAGGGTCGCCCTCTATATCGCGATAATCAAGCCGAGAGGGGCCTCGTATCTCGGCGGCCAGATCGCCGCCCCGGTGCTCAGGCAGGCGGCTGAGGCCGTGCTCTCCACCATGGATATCGAAAGGGACAAGATCCCTGTGTTGGTGCATGGGGGAACTCTCCACATGCCCGAAGAAAAGCAAGCTTCGATCGGAGACACGATGCCCGACCTTACAGGGTATTCCAAGCGTTCCCTATTGCCGCTCCTGGAACGGGAAGACTTACGGGTTTCCATCGGCGGCGATGGTTACGTGGTTTCCCAGCAGCCGGCTCCGGGAGCGAAAATCAGCGAAGGCAGCAAAATAGTGCTGCGTCTTAAGTGAGGTGTTCGATGAACAGAGATGAGGCGATAACCCTATGGAGGAAGTATAACGACGAGGACTCGCTGTACCGTCACGCCCTATCGGTCGAGGCCGCGATGCGCCATTTCGCCCGCAAGTTCGGCCAGGACGAGGATTTTTGGGGTATCGTGGGAATCCTGCACGATGTGGATTATCAGCGATTTCCGGAAGAGCATCTGGCTCATGCGAGAACCATGCTCGAGGAGGAGGGAGCGGAAGAGGCTGTTATTCACGCCGTACTCAGCCATGGCTGGGGCTTGTGCAGCGATGTCGAACCTGCATCGAAGATGGAGAAGGTTCTCTTCGCCGTCGATGAGCTGACAGGATTCATCGCCGCCTGCGCCTACGTACGGCCTTCGCGGAGCGTTTTGGATATGGAAACCCGTTCGGTCAAAAAAAAATGGGGTTCCGCCAATTTCGCCGCCGGCGTCAACCGCGGGGTGATCGAAAAGGGCGCCGTCATGCTGGGAATGCCCTTGGATGAGCTGATCGGCGAGACTATTCTCGCATTACGATCAGCGGCGGAGGATGTGGGTTTGAAGGGAACCATGTAAGAGGACGGGCGGCCGCCGATTTTCCTTGGCTCGATTTTCGATGGCTGCGTAAGGTAAGGATCCTTCCGGTTTTCTTCGGGGAATTCCGCGATTGACCTGGGGCGGCTTTGACTATACAGTAGCCCGATCACGGTGGGTAAAGAATGTTAGAGAAAATAACTGAAAAATTCGTGGATGTATTCCGCGGCATAAGCGGCAAATCTTCGATATCCGAAAAGAACGTCGACGAAGCTGTCGAACAGATCAAGATGGCCTTGCTGGAGGCCGACGTCAACCTAAGGGTGGTGCGGCGCTTCGTCAACTCGACCTTGGAAGAAGCCAAGGGCGAGAAGGTCCTGCGCTCGGTGAGCCCGGGTCAGCAATTCGTCAAGATAGTCCACGACAAGATGGTCTCTCTTCTGGGCGACGAAAACCAGGACCTGGCCCTAAAAGGTCCGGACACCCTCTCGGTCATCCTTCTTTTGGGACTTCAGGGTTCGGGCAAGACGACGACGGCGGCCAAGCTGGCGTATAGGTTAAAGGGAAAGGGCAGGAAGGTGCTTCTGGCGGCCTGCGACCTGGTCCGGCCGGCGGCGGTGGAGCAGCTTTCGGTGCTCGGTGTCCAGGTGGGCGTGGCTGTTCATACCGAAGCCACCAGGGACCCGGTGCAGGTGGTGAACGCCGCCTTGGCCAGGGCCAGACGGGAATCCTTCGACACCCTCATCGTGGACACCGCGGGGCGTCTGCAGATCGACGAAGCCCTCATGGCGGAACTCGCCCGGGTCAAGGAGGCGGCCAGACCACTGGAATCCCTCCTGGTGGCCGATTCCATGACCGGTCAAGCGGCGGTGGATATCGCCAAAAGCTTCGATGAAAAAATCGGCATTACCGGCGTAATACTCTCCAAGTTCGATTCGGACACCAGGGGCGGAGCTGCGCTTTCGCTCAAATCGGTTACCGGCAAGGCTATCAAATTCATTGGCACTTCGGAGAAACCCGAAGGGCTGGAGCCCTTCCACCCGGACAGAATCGCCAGCCGGATTCTGGGCATGGGGGATATCGTCTCCCTGGTCGAAAAGGCCCAGACCGTCTACGACCAGAAGGAAGCCGAGGTGCTGGAAAAAAAGCTGGCCCAGGAGAACTTCACCCTCGAGGATTATCTGGATCAGCTCCAAAAGATGAAAAAGATGGGATCGGTGAAATCCATGCTGGATATGATCCCCGGCCTGGCCGGCCAGGTGGACGAAGATAGAATCGACGTGGACGAGATGAAGTACGAGGAAGCCATCCTCAGGTCCATGACCAGAAAGGAAAGACTGAATCATCTGATTATCGGCCCCTCGCGCCGCACGCGAATCGCCCGGGGTTCGGGCACCTCCGTTGCCCAGGTGAACCGGCTTTTGAAAAAGTTCGAAAAATCCCGGGTGATGATGAAAAAAATGATAAAAAACAAGGGTGCCATGGCTAAGTACATGGCTGGGCAAGGGGGCAAGCCCTAGATTTTTAAGAAGGCTTCTTCGACGTGAAGATCTTATCGCCGTAGAGCATGAGAATCAGTCCGAAGAGGATGACCGGAACCCCGATCCATAGGAGAGGAACGGGTTTTTCTCCCAGGATCAGCATGCCGAGGAATACCGCTATCAAGGGGTTGACTATCGCGTAGCTCACAATGCGGATGGACGGCTCGTTGGCCAGCAGGTAGTTATAGGCCAGGAACGCGGCTCCTCCGACCACGGCGAGGTATGCCATGGCAAGCCAGCTCTCCACGCTCACCCCGGAAAGGGCAAAGGTGGGGGGGCCATACAAAAGAACCGAGCCTAAAAAGGCGAAAACGCCCGCGAGGCTCATCTCGATACCCGTGTTGACGAAGCTATCCGGATGCACTGGCATTTTCCTGGCGTAGGATGTGGCAAAGCTCCAGGCGAGGAAGCCGGCTATGATGAGCGCGATGCCTCCGCTAAGCTGGATTCCCGTATCCCCGCCCCTCCAGAGCACAAGGCCTACTCCCGACATGCCGACGACTATTCCCGCCAGTCTCGTGACATGAAGCCTTTCACCGAAGAAAAGTCTGTTGAAAAAGGCCACGCAGAAAGGGGTGGAGGAGATGATGATGGCGGCGATATAGGAATCGACCGTCTTTTCGCCCAAGGAAACCAGTCCGTTCCCAAGGATGAGGAGGAAAAACCCGAGGAAGGAGGCGGCGAAGATCTCCTTTCGGCTTGGGAGGCGCTTCAACCGCCCCGTGACGGCGCTCAGGATCAGGAATCCGAGGCCGGCTATGGAATACCTGAAGCCCACCAGATAGAAGGCCGGCATGGTCGCCACCGCCACGCGGATGGCTAAATATGTGGAACCCCATACAATATAGAGGGTCAGGTAGGATGCGAGGACGAGGGCTGTATTCTTTTTCATGTGGACTTCCCGGGATTCCGATTCGCCTGCGGGGCATAAATGCCGCGGCTTGCTGCGAGATTGTTGATTATGCCGGAATGCGGAAAAAGGTCAATGATCCCGGGACATGCGGGGCTTTACATTTTTTTCCGTTTCGGCTAAAGTACGCCCACTTATTTTGTTTGGAGTCCAACTATGTCGAGAGTATGCGATGTCTGCGGCAAAGGCACTATGTACGGAAACAATGTTTCTCACGCGAAGAATCACAGCAGGAGAACCTGGCTTCCCAACCTCATCTCGATGAGGACCAAGATCGACGGCACGGTGCTGAAGGTGAAAATCTGCGCCAAATGCCTCAAGTCCGGCAAGATCGTAAAACACGTCTAACTATCGCTGATTAGCTGATACTGGCAGCGCGAAAGGCCGCCGGCGAGATCTCTCTCGCCGGCGGCCTTTTTCATGCGAGGGACCAGCCCCTTGGGAGTACCTCCCTCTGGCCCGAAACTCCTCGGAGAATCCCCTCCTTTACGCTGATATAAAAAACGGTCCGGGAGCCTGGCTCCCGGACCGCCCGCCGTATTGGTCCCGGTTTTTACGGCAACATCATTTCGCAAACGCTATTGGAGCAAAGGGAAGTTTTTTAGCGTCCCCACCTGCCGTTGCGTCCGCCGAATCCGCCCTGTCCCATGAAACCTGTCCTGGCGCCCAAAACGGCTTCGTTCAAGCCTAAATCGATGGTTTTACCATTCAGCTCCAGGGTGTTCACATGTACGACGAAGCTGTTTTCGGCATAGGGAAAAGCCCTGGAATAGCCGTCGATTTTCACCGAGGCGCCTTCCTTGAGCCCGTCGACAAAACCGAAGAGCCTGGAGGGAATCATGACATAATAGGTTTTGTCATCTTTCTTGATGGCCACTCTGGCGTCCACCAGCTCAAGGGTTCCCTCGAGCTTGATAGCCTCGGCGGCGGGGAGCGCTGCGGGAAGTTGGCCGCGATACCCGTAGGGCATCTGCATCGGGACATTGCCCTGCATGTATCCCCGGGGCTGGTTCCACTGACCGAAGGGCTGGGCGGCGGCGGCGCCGACCAGAATAAAAGCGATCGCGATCGCGACGAGGGCTTTTTTCATAGCTATACTCCTAAAAAGATTCGTTTTCGATCGATCCTGAGCCCCGATGATCGGGATCTTTCGGACCGTATCGCGTTCCGCTTATGCGGACGCTCATAATAAAGCAACAGTCGTGCCAAAGTGATCAAAACAAATATATAAATTATAATATTATATACTAAAATAAATTAATTGGCATCTACTCTCGTATTGCCATGTGCTTAAGAAAGGATGGGGCAGTTTCTCGACGATGGAAGAGGAAAAATTTACCCGGCGGGAGCAATTTTTTCCTCGCCGCGACGGGAAGCTCCGGCGATCAACGGTTTCGTATGGTGGCTGGATTAGCTTGAATACGGCATGGGCCTGTTCAAGCTTGTGGGTCTTCATGTCGATACTGATGCTGTAGTTCCATCGCAGCAACAGGGGAGTTCCTATGCCCGCACGGCGATCCATCCTTTTCCTTCCGATTTTATTCGTCTTGGTTTCAAATGTTTGTTCCGATACGACGCCGTATAGGCTTTTTCCTTCATTATATAGAAAGGCATCCCAGAATTTCCTTCCGCAAACCGTCTCCAGGTCGCCGAGCATTGCGGGTCCTTCGGCTGTTCACGAAAGAATTCCTCTTTTGGCGAACAATACGATCGTGGCCTTTTACGGTCATCCATTGTCGCAGCGGATGGGAATACTCGGGCTTCATAGCAAAGAAGAGATAGCCAGGCGGGTGAAGGCTTACGCCGGATATTACGATCAGGAGAACGGCAAGGATGGGGCCATTCCCGCCTATTATATTATTTATGGAACCTGCTGGCCGGGCGGGGAGATCGGATATCTTAAGGATTCAATTCTCGAAGAGTATATCCTCTATGCGCAGCAGCAGGGGATGCTGGTCTTCGTCGATCATCAGATCGGAAAACACAGCGTCAAGGAATCCATGGAACGTATTCTGCCCTTCCTTCGCTACCCCAACGTCCACCTGGCAATCGACCCCGAGTGGAGGACCTTGAAACCGATGAAAGAGATCGGCTCGATCACCGCCGAGGAACTCAACCAGGCCCAGCGGATAATGCAGGACTATATGGTCGCCAATGGCATTTCCGGCATCCGGATGCTTGTGGTCCATCAATTCCAGGATAAGATGATACGCGACCGCGACTTGGTTAGGGCGAACCTGGACAGGGTCCTCCTGGTCCACACCGCCGACGGATTCGGTAGTCCGTCGGTAAAACGGAATTCCTACGCCCAGAACTCAAAGGCCGAAAATATACCGGTCAAGGGTTTTAAGCTTTTTTTCAAATCCGACTTCCCGTTGGCGGGCTGGGACAATCCGCTGCTAAGCCCTGCCGAGGTTATGGCGCTGGAACCACGACCTAGCCTCATAATCTATCAATAGGGCTGCAAATAGCCTAAGAAATGTAAATTTCCCCTCGCTTCCTGTCGATACACTTATAAGGGAGTCCGTCTTTTTCCGGTCCCGACGGGAAGACTCCGACCCTGTCGTTTATCGGATTGCGTGATACCTATGTATGTAGCCTAAAGTCGCCATAGGGAGAAGACCCATGTCGTTTTTAAAGAAGATTCGAATCGCGGTTGTGATAACGGCATTACTCTGCGTTATCCCCCTTTCAGCCTACGACCCGCCCAAGGGCGGCTTCTTCCTGCCTTCCCTTTACTCGCCCTGGGGCCTGGCATATACACCGACGGTGACAGGTCCTTCCAACCCCTGGGCGGCCCTCTTAAATCCTTCGGTCATCGCCGACAACCAACTTATCCAGTTCGAAGCAGCCTATACGGGCATTACGGACTTCGGAACGGCGGGGCAAGGCTGGGGATCGGCGGCTTCGCTCGGCTTCTCGCTTCCCGCTCCCTACGGCGTCTGGGGCGGGGCGGCCCGTTTTTTCTCATCCCCCGCCGCCATGTCGAGCATGTCCCTGGGAACCTTCGGCGGTTTGACGGCCTTCTTCGCCAAGGACCTTCTGCCTTCGCTCTATCTGGGAACCGCGGTGGACCTGACCATGGGCGGTCAGGGCGGATTCGGCTGGGGGCTTTCCCTCGATCTCGGCGCGACCTGGCTGGCCGGCGACCTGGGCGTTTTCAAGGACACCCGCTTCGGACTTTCCATCCTTGATATGGGCAAGGGCTACTCGACCCCCGGCGCGACGGGTATGTTCGGCGGCGCGGCGAGTTCCTATCCTTCGGCGTTTACCCTGGGTTTGGGGGCCCGGAGCAATCTCGTCCAAAACTATTACTGGAACCTGGACGCGGGGCTCGATATATGGAGTCCCTCCTTCCAGGATCTCGGTATTGATATTTCATTCGGCCTTGCCTTCAGGGAGATGATCGCTCTGAGGCTGGGCTGGTCGGCGGGTTTGAGGGACATCGTCAATGGTACGGGCAGGAGCTATCTTCCAAGTCTAGGCATCTTCGGTACCATCAGCCTGGATAAGGGATTCAGGTTCGGAGGTCGAAGCAATAAGGACGCGAGCCTCAGCATCGGAACGGCGATCGCCCCGCTTTACGACTCCTTGTATGCGATGAGCGCCGGCGCCTCCTTGAGCTTCGGCCTCAGGGACAGGACGGCGCCGGTCATCAAGGCGGAGCTGCCGGTGCCGTATCGCGGCACTGTCTATATTTCCCCGGACGGGGACGGGCTGCAGGATAGCCTTGACATACCCATATCCATCAGCGACGAACGTTACGTGATCGGCTGGAGGCTTACGATCGAAGATCAGTCGGCGGGCAAGATCGTGCGTACCATCGGCGAATCCAACGATAGGGTGGAAGCTATCCGCGGCTTCGATTCCCTGGGCTCGGCCCTGGGGTATTCGCGAAAAACCGTGGCCGTGCCATCCAGCCTGAGCTGGGACGGTAAGGATGATGCGGGCGTCAAGGTCCCCGACGGCTCCTATACCCTTAGTCTTCGCGCTTGGGACGATAATGGAAACCAAAACTTGGATTATCTCAGCTGCCTGACGGTTGTCGTGGACAGCACAAAGCCCCAGGCCAGCGCCCGCTCGCTGGAGCCGACCATGATCTTAAGTCCCGACGGCGACAGGAAAAAGGATACCATCGCCTTCAGAAATACCGGTTCGGTGGAGAGCGGTTGGAAGATCGAACTATTCGATGGGGCCGGAAATCTCGTCCGCTCCAGGGAGTACAACGAACGAAGCGCCCCCGCGGACTTCGAGTGGGACGGCACCGCGAACGACGGCAGCCGGGTCCCCGATGGAAGCTACAGCCTCAGGCTTTCCACCAGGGACGAGGCGGGAAACCTCGCCCAGAGCGATGTGCGGAACATAGTCGTGGATACGAGAAGACCCAAGGTCTCCATAAGCACCGACGGGGTGGTGATGAGCCCGAACGGCGACGGAATTAGCGACAGCCTTTTGATCATCCCCAGCTTCGAATCCTTCGAAAATCTCTCAAGCTGGGAAGTGGCGGTGCATAATCCTGAAAAGACCAAGGTCTGGCGAGTCTGGGGAGGGGCGGACAATCCTCCGGAAAAGTCCTATACCTTCACGGGTTTTTCTGAAGCCGGACAGGCTTTCGCCGATGGGCAGTACGAGGCCTCGGTCAGCTTCGAATATAGAAACGGCTACGGCGACACGAAATTCAGCGCCCCTTTCTACATGGATAGAACGCCGCCATCGGCGAGCATCGGGCTGGCCGACGCCAACACTATCTTCAGTCCCGACGGGGACGGCTCGCGGGACGGTTTTGTCTTCACCTTCGAGTCTTCGGAAGAGGATACCTGGAATCTCATAATCCGGGATTCCCACAAAAACGAAAAAGTCGTTCGGCGGTATTCCCAGAACCTGCCCGCATCGCTGGAATGGAACGGCAAGGACGACCAGGGAAGGCTCGTGGCCGACGGGGATTATGAGGTCTATGTATTCTCCATGGACAGGGCGGGCAATAGCTTCGCGACGAGTTCGGCCCCTGTCAGGGTGGACACGAGGCGGCCGGTGTCGAGCATCAGGCTGGATAGGGAAGCCTTCAGCCCCAATGCCGACGGCATAGCGGAGTCTATTGTCATTTCTCCGCAGGTCGAAACGCTGGACGGACTGATGGGTTGGAAATTCTCGATTCTGAGCCTCGATGGAGCTGCCAAGGAAGCCCTGGCCTTTGTCGGCGACGCCGGCGATGCACCGGCAGAACGCTATATCTTCGAGGGCAAAAACGCCGATGGCGCGGCGTTGCCCGAGGGAATATACAAGGCTCGCCTGGAGCTTGCCTATATCAACGGTTTCTCAAGCTCGGTTGAAAGTCAAAATATCCTTCTGGACAGGACCTATCCCTCGGCGACGGTCAAGGTTGACAGAAAAGCCTTCAACCCCGCGGGCGAGCCCAATCAGTCGATACTTACGATAGAGCAGAGCGGCTCCAGCGAAAGGCTGTGGAAGGCCGGGGTGTTGGATTCCAAGGGACAGAACGTCAAGTCCTGGGAGTTCTCGGGCAGGCCTGAGACTATTGTCTGGAATGGCGTGGGAGACTCGGGCTTCATCGTGCCCGATGGAAGCTACAGATACCTGATCAGCGCCACGGATGAATCGGGCAACGCTTTTACTTCGAAGGAGCTGCCTTTTGAGGTGGATACCCGGAAAAAGGAACTCCGCCTGGCGGCGGACAGCCTGGCTTTCAGCCCCAATGGGGACGGTGTAAAGGATAGTCTGGTGTTCAACACCGAAGCCACCGATTCTTCCAGGCTGGAAGCCTGGCGCATGTGGATCGTGGCCGGAGAAGTAAAGGGTGACTCCCAGACGATCAGGCCGGTGAAATCCTGGCAGGGCGAGGGGATTCTGCCCAGGAGCTTCGAGTGGAACGGACAGTCCGACGTGGGTGTCGCCGTTCCCGACGGCGAGTATTCGGCTCTGCTTCGCCTCTCTTATCCGAACGGCGACACGGCCGAGGCGGCGGTAGGACCCTTTGTGGTGGACAGGATCGCGCCCAAGGCGACGGTCTCACTTTCGGCAAAACTCTTCTCGCCCAACGGCGACGGGATTCTCGATACCGTTACCATCGCCCAGGAAGCGGCTACCCCGAAAGACAGATGGGAAGCTTCGATTCGCAGCTCCGGCGGCGATCTCTTGAGAAGCTGGGTCTGGGAAGACCAGCTCGAAACCCTGGTCTGGGACGGAAGGGATTCCACGCAGGCTATCCTGGCCGATGGCACCTATTATTACGAGTTGAAATCCACCGATCCCGCCGGCAATAGTTACAGCTCCGGAAAGTTGGCGATAGCGGTGGAGACGGAGAAAAAGGCTGTTCGGCTGGATATCGACCAAAGAGCCTTCAGTCCGAACGGGGACGGGCAGCGGGATGAACTGGGTATAGGTATACTCATCCAGGCTCCTGAGCGGGTCAAGGACTACGAATTGATTATCGTGGCCCAGGACGGTCCCATGGCCATGTCGACGGTGCGAAGCTGGAAAGGCTCGGGTATCGCGCCCCAGCGCGTGGTATGGCGGGGCGAGAGCGACTCGGGCGTTCAGGCTCCCGATGGGAGATATGCTGCCAGCATACGGGTCAATTATCTCAACGGCGATCAGATCGAAGCGCCCACCCCCGGCTTCCTGGTGGACAGGATAGCCCCGAGGATCGAAGTATCGGCATCCCTGGAAATAATCTCCCCCAACGGCGACGGCAGATCCGATTCCGTCGAAATCAGGCAGAATTCGCTCCCGGGGGACGACTGGAAGGGCGGCATACGGGGAGCTGACGGCAGGCTCGTAAAGAGCTATTCGTGGAAGGACAAGGTCGTCGACTTTATATGGGACGGGAAGGACGAAACCGGAGCCCTTGTGCGGGACGGACAATATCGCTACCAGGCCGAGGCAACCGATTTAGCCGGCAACAGAACGCTCAGCAAGGAAATTGTCATCGCCGTCGAGACGGAAAAAAAGACGGTGCGGCTGGACGCTGACGCCCTAGCCTTCAGCCCCAACGGCGACGGTAAGCGCGACAGACTCCTGCTCGGTGTGCGTGCCCAGTATCCTGAGCGGGTCAAGAATTTTGAGCTTACGATAGTCCAGACCGACAGCGGCGATTCCGCCATGCCGGTCAAGAGTTGGAAAGGTTCTTCGGATATCCGCAGCCAGTACTACTGGGATGGCTTGACCGATTCCGGGATTCCCGCCCCCGATGGCTCCTATTACGCCAGGCTGAAGGTGCTCTACACCAACGACGATCTGCATCAGCAGGAGATAGGTCCTCTGCTGGTGGACAGGGTTGCGCCTCAGGCGACGGTGCGTGTTTCGACGCCCATTTTCTCTCCTAATGGCGACGGGCGTACCGATACCGTGGAAATAATTCAGGAAGCAGTACCCGGCGATGTGTGGCAGGGCCAGATTACCGATTCGGGGAACAGGATCGTCAGGTCCTGGACCTGGGAGAAGGGTTTGAATTCCCTGGTCTGGGACGGGAAGAATCAGGCCGGCGGCCTGGTGCCCGATGGCCTGTATTACTATGAGCTACGCTCCATCGACGCGGCGGAGAACAGTTTTGTTTCTTCAAAAATACCTATCGAAGTGGATGCGGGCGGCAAGGCGGTGCGGCTCGATGTGGACCCGAAAGCGTTCAGCCCCAACGGCGACGGCGTGAAGGATTCGTTGTACATCAATATCCAGGCGCCCAAGGCGCAGACGATAGCCGATTACGAAATATCCATATTCTCCCTCGACGCGGGAGGCAAGAGGCAGTCTAGTCCGGTGCGGATCTGGCGGGGCGGGGCGGACCTAAAGGATCAATATGTCTGGGACGGCGGAGCGGAATCCGGAATAATGGTTCCCGACGGAGAGTATCAGATTACAGCGAGAATTCACTATAGAAACGATGACCTCTTCGAACTGGCAAGTCCTAGAGTCCTGGTGGACAGGGTGGCCCCGAAGATCAGCGTGTCGGCGGAGCCCCTGCTCTTCTCGCCCAACGGCGACGGCAACAAAGACACGATAACGATCAACCAAAATTCCAGCCTGGGCGACGATTGGACGGGCAGGATGAGGAATTCAGCCGGTCTGGTGGTGCGAAGCTGGAACTGGAAGAACGAGGCGCGCAGCTTCGTCTGGGACGGCAAGGACTCTTCGGGCAAGGTGGTTCCGGATGGTGTCTATTCTTACGAGGTAAGCGCAAGCGATGCCGCGGGCAACACCGCTTCTGCGAAGGTGAGCGGGATCAGGGTGGACGCCTCTACCTCCCGGGTCTATGTCACCGCCTCCGACACCGGTATTTCACCCAACGGCGACGGAATCAGGGATGAGGTATCCTTCACCATCGTCGTCGAGCGTCGCGAGGGTATCGAATCCTGGCGCTTCTCCCTTTTGGATACCAAGGGAGTGGAGCGGAGCTTCTTCGGCAGCGCCGGTTCCGATGTTCCTGCCCGGCTCGTATGGGACGGCAGAGACCTTCAGGGCCAGGTGATCCAGGGTGAGTATGTCGGGAAGCTGGTCGTGAATTACGAAAAAGGCGATGTGGCCCAAGCCACGAGCACGGCGGTGCTGGTGGATGTGGACCCGCCCGCGGTGACCATCGCTGTGCGACCCGAATACTTCAGTCCCGACGGCGATGGGGTGGACGATAAGCTCAGCTTCGACATTCAGGTGGATGCGGCGGCGGGAGTGGTGGATTGGAAGCTGGAAGTGTTCGAAGCGGCTATCGTCGAGTCGAGCAATCCCAACGCGGTGAGTTCCGAGCGGCTCTTCAAGGATTGGAGCGGGAAGGGCAAGCCCCCCGCCTCGATCACCTGGGACGGTAAATCCTCCAGAGGCGAACTGGTGGAATCCGCCACCGATTACCGCTTCAGTTTCGTGGCCCGGGACCAATTGGGCAACAGCACGACTGTGTCGGGCGTGATCGCCGTGGATGTTCTGGTGATCAGAGATGGCGACAGGCTCAAGATAAAGGTTCCCTCCATCGTATTCAGGGCGAATTACGCCGATTTCGTGGGCCTTTCGGCGGACATAGTGGCGCGCAACGAGCAGGTGGTGGCCCGAATCGCCCAGATTCTCAACAAGTTCCCGGACTACCGGGTGAGAATCGAAGGCCATGCCAACAACGTGGCTAAGATGCTGGGCTACTCCCAGGCCAGGATCCAGACCGAGGAAACCAGGGAACTCATACCGCTCTCGACGGGAAGGGCGGAGCTGGTGCGCACAATGTTGGTGGGCAATGGGGTGGATGCCAGAAGGCTGAGCGTTGAGGGCCTGGGGTCCAGCGAGCCGGTGGTGAGCTTCTTCGATGTGGAAAACCGCTGGAAAAACAGGCGCGTGGAGTTCGTACTCATAAAAAATCAATAAAACGCCGAGTTCCGGATCTTGATCCGGAAGGGCCAAAGGCCGCCTTGGAAGGCTCCAAGGCGGCCTTTTTTTACCCGGTCTCATTTTGAGCCGGTGGCTGCGGACAATGGCTGACCCGGACGCCAATGACCTGATCACGGCGTCCCTGGGCGGTCGCCGATGGGAGAGCTGTCCGGCTTCGCGGTCGGTCCGCCAAATCCAGGACGGAAGTTATTTCAACAGGTCTTCGGCTTTTTCGGCTTGCAGGAGAAGGGATGCCAGATTCTCTTTTTTAAAGAGGCTCGCTATATCGCCCAGGAGGGCGAGATGGTCCTCGGGTTTTTCCTCTTCCGGAACTAGAATGAGGATGAGAATCCGCACAGGTTTTTCGAGCAGGGATACCCTGAAGCCCTCCCTATGCGAACCCATGCAGACTATGGGTGCCCTGATATTCTCCAGCCTTTCGTGCATCAAAATCACGCCCTGGGCGATTTCGATGGGTTGTCGCTGGACCTGTTCGGTCAAGGCCAGGCTCAATCTGCTCGAAAGTCTTCTGTCGAAGGGAAAGGCGGAGGATACGAGCTCGAAAACCCCATCGGTCAGGGCGCTGTGCTTCATGTTCACCCGTATGGTTCCCCGGGCTACGGCATGTTCGAGGATCCGCCGGGCCCGGGAGGGCGATGATGCGCGGCCTTGGGGAACCGGGGCCGCTGTCGGCAACGGGGCTGAGGACTGAGCCTGGGCGGGCGCCGATAGCGGGGCTGAAGTCGGTACCGGGGGTGGCGTCGGTGCGGATGGATTGGCGGAAGCCGAAGGGAAGGACGATCCCGGCGATACGGCAGACTGGTTCGGGTACGCCAGAGCTTCTCCCCGGGCCATATAGATTATGAGAAGATTAGACCGGGGGAACTCCTCGCCGATTCGATGGGGCAAACGTTCCACCGCGGGATGCCAGGAAGGTTCGGAGGGCCGGGCGCTGAAGAGGACAAAGAACTTCGACTGTCCGGGGATTGAGCCGAGGGCTTTCCCGATCTCCTTCCAGGCATCTATTTCGAGACCCTGGTAACTCAGGCCGAAGTCGGCTTCGCGCAGAGCCCGGTTAAGGCCGGCGTTCTGCCCCTTCAAGGTGAGGATGTGAAGCTTGGACAGGTGCTTTTTCGTCAGGGCTTTCAAAACGGCGAGGGCCGCGTAGAAGCCTTCGTGGGTTTCGCAGAAAGGCGGCAGCACCGCCGCGATGTGGGAAGCCTGCGGGGGAGCCACCAGCCTGGCCACCAGCACTTGCTGGTCGCAGCTGTTCAAGATTTGATCGATAACCGAACCGAAAAAAGCGTTGGCCAGCCTGGGAGGTTTATTCCACCCCACGAGAATAGTGTCGGCCCCCTGTTCCTCCGCGCTCTGGCGAATAGCGTAGGCGACGTTCGTCTCCACCCTGAACAGGGGGGTAACCGGGGTTTGGGGATCGAGGCCCCGCATCAAGGCCGCGGCCAGCATGGTCTCCGCCTTTCGGCGTTCCTCGCTGTTCTGGTCCGCCATGACTACCAGGGGAAGCAGGGGCGAACCGTGGCTTTGCTCCTGAAGAAGTTCCCCTAACTCAATGAGTTGATGGGAGCTGGCCGGTTTGGAAAGAGGAATAAGTATTCGATTGCCGGAGAAGAAGGGTTTGCCCTGGCCTTCCTGGTTTTTCGCCTTGAGTCTGTAGCCCGAACCGCGGGCGACCAGGGCGGTGAGGCTGGTGGAGAGGATGACGAGAATGACCGCGCCGCCGAGAAGGGGCTGGTCGAAATGACCGGTGCTGCCGGCGACCGATGCGGTGGCCAGAGAAAAGGCGGAAAAACAGGAAGAAAATCCGAAAAGCAGGCCTCTGTCCTCCGAAGAGAGGCGCAGAGCCCTTCCCGTGATAAAGGCGGCGAGGATCTTGGAGCCGAGCCCCAGGATTACCGACCCCGAGATGAAAATGAGAACCCTGGGAAGGGATGGGGTTTGGGAAAAGTTGGCTTGTACCCCTATAAAAACAAAGAGAAAGGGCAGAAAGAAAGACTCGCCCAGGAGATTTACCCTTGCGGAGAGTGTTCTGGAGGAGCTCAGGGTGGGCGCGAGAAGCAGGCCTGCGTAAAGCGCGCCCAAATACGCAGGAAGACCGATCAGGCTTCCGATGGCGGAACTCGCGAAGAGCAAAAAGAGGAGGAACATCGCGTCGATGCCTCCCTGGGCTCTCATACTCCGCAGCATGAAGGGGGCGAAACGAGGTAGGGCGAGACCGAGAACCACGAAATAGAAAAGCCATAATCCGGCGGTTCCCAGGGAGGGAAGAAGGAGCGACCGATCCTGGACGAAAACCGAGAAGAAGAGTATCAGGGTCACGGCGATACGGGAGAGCGCCGAGCCAGCCATTCCGATTTCAGCCGGTTCCCTGGTTGAAAGATCGGCCCGTAGAAGAGGCTGGATGTTGCGGGAGCCCGAAGAGGCGAAAAAGGCTCCGACGATAAGCGCCGAACTGATGCTGCGTCCGAAGAGGAAATAGCCAAAGACGGAGCCGGTTATAAAGGGAATGAAGAAGGTGAGGGCTCCGAAGAGGAGAACCGAAAAGGGGCGTTTTTTTAAAATTCCCAGACTTATTTCCGCGCCGGCGTTAAAAAAGGCGTAGACCAATCCCAGTGAGCCGAGAAGCTGCAGCAGGATACCGGGTTCCAGGAAACCGATAAGCTCCGGACCGAGGAGTATTCCGACCAGGGTCATCGAGGCGACCACAGGAATTCCGAGCTTGTCGGAAAGGTAGGGGGCGACAAGGCCGACAGCCATTACCACGGCCACTATGCCTGCGGGTTCCAGGATCGAATCCATCTTCAATCCAGTCTATGATGTGCCAGCGGGAAGCGCAAGCCAAATGCCTGTTGTTTTTAACGCGATTTGGGCGAATACCGGCAAGATTCCGGGGAATGCTTGAAAAGCCCTGGGGCTGGGGAATCAAAACTCGCCGACAAAGAGGACTTCGGGTTCGAGCGAGAATCCATAGGTCCTGAGGGCGGCTTCTTGCGCGCTCTCGATGAGGCGGCGCATGTCCTTGGCCGAGGCCCGACCCATGTTGACGAAAATATTGGCGTGCCAGGGCGATACAGCCGCGTCGCCCAGCCTCCGGCCCTTGAAAGCGAGGCTGTCCAGAATGGCTCCCGTGGGTTTTCCGAAACTCCTGTTGTTTTTGAACATCGAACCCGCCGAGGGGTAGCGGTAATGACCCTTGGATACTCTGTCCATCTTCCTGTCGCGCATTACCGACGCGATACGGGGAGCTTCGCCGCATCGCAACTTGAGTTCGGCGGCCGTGACGATCCATCCGTCATAGATCGCTCCGGGCTGAAACGCCGAGCGCTTGTAGCTCCAGGGGAGGGTGGAGGAATCCAGATTTTTCGCCTCGCCCGCGGGAGAAATAATCTTCAGGATGCCAAGGATCGTGGCTATATCATCTTCGTAGCAGCGGGCGTTCATATAGACGGCGCCGCCCAGGCTCCCGGGCATTCCGTAGAAGTTTTCAATTCCCTGGAGGCCCAAAGCCAAGGCTTCTTCGCAAAGCCGGTCTATCGAAATGCCCGCCTGGGCATAAAGCGAAACTTCTCCCTCGCAACGCCCTCCCTCTTTTACCGAGAAGGGAGACTCGAGCCTGCAATCGGAGAGCTTCGAGAGATCCAAGACCCAGCCCCGGATTCCCTTGTCGCCCACCAGAAGATTCGCCCCCCCGCCCAGGACGAAGAAGGGCTCCCCCGCATCGCGAAGGGTTTTTACCAGGGCGGCGAGCTCGGATTCTGAGGAAAGACGGAGATAATAATCCGCCGGGCCTCCTATTTTAAAACTGGTATGCAGGGACATGGGTTCCGATATGCGAATCCTCGCAGGGTCTATATTGATTTTTCGGGCGATTTGCCATAGCTTTTCCATATTCGCGCCCTATTCTGATCGCTGCGCTGTCCAATTTCAAGTCCGCTGCTGGAGGATGTCCCTGTGCCTGTCATAACGTTTTTCAATACCCTGGGCCGTTCGATGGAAGAGTTCAAGCCCCTCGTTCCGGGTAAGGTCGGCTTTTACGGCTGCGGTCCCACCGTTTATAATTATGCGCACATAGGGAATCTGCGAACCTACGTCTTCGAGGACATACTCGTGCGGAGCCTGCGCCGTTTCGGCCTGGATGTCACCCATGTCATGAACATCACCGATGTGGGCCACCTGAGCGGCGACGACGACTCGGGCGAGGATAAAATGCTCAGGAGCGCCAAGGAACGGGGGCAGAGCGTTCTCCAGATCGCCTCCTACTATACCGACGCGTTTTTCGCCGATACCGAAAGGCTGGGCATCGCGAGGCCCGACGTCGTATGCAAGGCTACCGAGCATGTGCAGGATATGATCCGGTTGATTCGGCGCATCGAGGCCGGCGGCTATACCTACTCGGCGGGGGGCAATCTCTATTTCGACGTGAGCAAGTTCCCGCGCTATGGCGAACTGGCCAACCTTAGGTTGGAAGAGCTCAAGGCCGGAGCGAGAATAGAGGTGGACGAAAACAAAAAAAATCCCCAGGATTTCGTCCTTTGGTTCACCAAATCCAAGTTCGAAAATCAGGCGTTGATCTGGGATAGCCCCTGGGGAAGGGGGTATCCGGGCTGGCATGTGGAGTGTTCGGCCATGAGCATGAAGTATCTGGGCGAAAGCTTCGACATCCACGCCGGCGGGGTGGACCATATCCCCGTGCATCATACGAACGAAATAGCCCAGTCAGAGGCGGCGACGGGAAAGCCCTGGGTCCGCTATTGGCTCCACGCCGAATTTTTGGTGATGGACAAGGGTAAGATGTCCAAATCCAAGGGGAACTTCATCACCCTCCAGAACCTTTTGGACGGGGGCTTCGAAGCCCTGGATTACCGGTATTTCTGCCTTGGAGGACACTACAGGAGCCAGCTCAGTTTTTCCGACGACGCAATGGCGCAGGCCAGGGCTTCGCGAAAGGCGATGCTGGAAAAGTTCCTGGACCTAAGAACCCACGCGGGGACGGCGGAGGTACCGAACAGAAGCAGGCTGCACGCCGGGGTTCTGGCGAGGTTGGAGCGCTTCGACAAGCTCCTGGCCGAGGACTTGGCGGTACCTAGGGCCCTGGCCGAACTCTGGGGTTTGCTGAAGGACCCCTCGTTGCCCCCCGCCGATGTGGTCGCCGCGGCGCTGGATATGGATACCGTACTCGGTATAGGTCTGGCTGGAGCCAGGCGGGAGGAGAAAAGTCTTTCCGACGAGGAACGATCCAAAATTCAAGCGCTGGTCGATCGCAGGACCGAAGCCAAGAAGGCGAAAAATTGGGCCGAGGCCGACGCCCTTCGTCAGGAGCTCAAAGATTTAGGCATCGTCCTGGAGGATGGCCCAAGGGGCACGGTCTGGAAGCAGCTAAAGGCCTGAGGGCCCAAACGTAACAAAGGGGAATCTGCATTGTTATCTTCTGATGAGCGGCCCGACGACCTCGGTTTTAAGACGATATACGAAGAGAACGTCGACATGCTCCTGAGGGTGGCCTTGCGGATAAGCAACTCCACCGAGGCAGCCGAGGACATCGTCCATGATGCCTTCGGTAAACTGGTGGAGAAGAAGCTGGTCTTCCCCAGCGGAAACGACGCCAAATACTGGCTTATCAGGGTGGTGAAAAACGCGGCCATAAACTACGCGAAACGAAAAGGCCGCGAGACCAGGGCGTACGAAAAATGGTGGAGAAGCGAGGCTTCGCCGGTGGAAAACGTCGAGGCCGGGGCCCTGACCATCAAGGAAACCGGGACAGAGGCGGGTATCCAGCCTTCGGTGGAAGAAGACGTCCTGCGCGGCGAGACAGCCCGGGAATTACGCCGTTGTCTGAACCTGCTCCCCGAAAAATTGAGGGAAGTCCTGGTGCTTAAAGAGTATGGCGGGATGAATTATAAGGAAATCGGCAAGGTTTTAGGAATAAGCGAGGGCAACGTGAAGGTGCGGGCGTTTCGCGCCCGGGAAGCCCTGCTTAAGCGGATGAAGGGGGAGGATTCCCATGTGTCCTGATGATTCGCTGCTATCCGCCTATTTGGACGATGAAGTTCCTTCGCCCTGGAAGGAGAGGATGGAGGCGCATATAAGCGCCTGTCCGCAGTGTCGGGCAAAAGTCGTCGAATACAGGACTCTGGCCCGCGCCCTAAAGAAGAGCTTTGACCAGGGAGAGCTGGAATTTTTACGTCGGGCCAGATCGAGGATCGCCTCATCCATCGATATGGGCAAGGGCCCGGAAAAGGTCGCCAACGCCCACTCCGGAGTATGGAGCGATCTATGGTCCCGCAGAATCTCCCTGCCTATGCCTATTTTGGCGGCCTCCGCCGCCGCCTTTGTCCTGGTGTTCGGCGCCGCGATGGGGATTTTCGGTTCATTCAAGGGAATCACCAAGGAAGCTACCGGGAGCATGGCTTCGGCCTCCAGGACGATAACAGCCCAATCGGCTACCCTGGAGTTGATGGCCCAGTATATGAAACAACAGTCGGTTCAGCCTGTCATGATCGAGATTCCCAGTGAATCGGTGTTTTATCAGTCGGGTAATCCCCTGATTGTCGCCGACTCGGCGGTTCTTCTCCAGGAGTCGACGACTACTTCCAACGGGAGCGCTTCGCGGTGAGTCTTTTCTTCGACTTCGAACGAAGGGCTGCGCTTAAAACTCCCTTCGTCGTCATGCTGTATTTAATAGCAGCGCTGGGGCTGGGCGCCCAATCGTTCAATCCCGGAACGCCAGGCTCGGCGGCCAAGATCCCCGGTCCGACGGCGCAGAGCCCAGGCCCGGCGGGAAATGTTCCGGGATCGGCGGGGCAAAGCACGGATCCGGCTTCCCGGAATCCTGGTTCGGTTGAACAGGTTCCGGCCTCGATGCTGCTTTTCAACATCCGGTCCGCCTTTTCCTTGAGCCCATCCATGGTAAAAGCGCTGCAAACCAGGGGAGAGGAGAAGGGCGAAAAACTGCCGGAAAAATCCGGCGAGGAAGTTTCCCGTTCCCAATCCGCCCCGACAGTCCCCATCGCCTGGACCGATGCCCTGACCAGGAGCCTGCCTGTAGCCGCTCCCCTGGACCTGCGTCTCATGGGCAAAAACTTAATAGTTCTCCTTCAGATTTTGCCCATCGCGTTGCGAGATCCCGTGGTAGACCTCTTCGTGCATGGTCAAATATGGCTCACGACCCAGGATAATTCCATCAGTTACAGGACCACCATGCAATCCATGAGCATCCTTCTGGGATCGAGGATTTACTTCTATCCTCTCGGCGCGGACCTCAAATCGGGAGCCCCCGTGGCTGTCGAGATAAAAGTGGACAGGCTTACCGCACGTTGAGGAAGGAAATCGAGGTTTTTGGGCATGAAGCCTGGTAAAAGACTGGCCTGGACAGTCCTGTCGGTCGCCGCGGCTTTTGCCGCCCTTTATCTTGTTCTCCTGGGTGCGAGGCCCGTTCTAACAGATATCGAACCGTTTGTATTCACTCCGGGAGAAAGCATCCGGCTGCGGGGGAAAAATTTCGGCCGGGAACAGGGCCGCGGCCGGATTCTCCTGGACGGGTACGAACTGACGCATTCTTCGTATATCTCATGGTCCGATGATGAAATAGTTTTTTCTCTGCCGTCCAGCGTGGATTCGGGTTTGATCCAGGTGGAGAAGCTGCCGGGAAAGAGCAAAGCCTTGGTGCTTATCAATTCCCTTCGTCTCCCCACGCGGCCGGCAGACCTTCCCTATGCTTCTCCCGGACCTTCTATCGCCGAAGTTCTTCCTCAGGAAGCGGGGCCAGGGGCTTTGATCCAATTGCGGGGAATAAACTTCGGTTCGGAACTCCACGCCAGCCAGGTGCGGTTCCCCCGAAATCCCGGAAGCATGACCCTGGATGCCCAACAATCCGAGGAATTTTCCGTCGCCATTCCCGTTTCCCAACGCTTTGTGCTTCCCGAAAGTTCTCTTATGTATGAGCACTGGGACGATAAGCTGATACATGTGAGAGTTCCGGAGCAGGCTGGTTCCGGTCCCATGGTGGTGAGCACTCCTCATGGGCAGTCGGAACCCTACCATCTACAGCTGAGTCAGGATTCCGGGACGAAGTACCGTTTCAATCCGGTGAGTTATACCTTGGAGTTTGAAATCGACGTGGAACGAAAGGATAAAAATCCGGGCGGCTCCTTACTGCTCCATATCCCCAGCCCCCCCGAATGCTTCGGGCAAAGCATCGACGAAGTACAGGCCGAAAGTCACCCCGCCCAGGGGCGGCCAGGCGACCCGACTTCCCTGGTCCGGCTTGATGATCTTCCCTTCGGCGACACCCGGGTGAGTCGAACCTTGTTGATCACGGTCTACAATATCGAATCGGAATTATCTTCGTATAAGACAGGGTTCTCCGGCCCCTATGCCGATTCTTCCGCCCCGGGGGGGCCTCCGCCATTCTTAAAACCCTATCTCGAAGCCGACGCGATTGTCCCCTCCGGCGAAAAGGAGGTAAGAACTTTGGCGGCGGCTATAATAGGCAGGGAACGAAACCTCCAGCGAAAAGCCGGCCTGATAAGGACCTGGCTGGCCTCCCGGCTGGCCTGGCTGCCCGACCCGGAGCCTGAAGGATCGGCGATCCAGGACCTGGCAAAGAAAAAAGCCGGTTCTCGCAATTACGCCCTCATAGCCACCGCGATTTTCAGGGCGGCGGGAATTCCCGCGCTTCCTGTGGCGGGATTCATTGTAAGCGACCAGGGGCAGGGAATCCCCCATTTCTGGATGGAGTATTACCTTCCGGCGGTTGGCTGGATCCCATACGACCCGGTTCTCGTTTACGGAGCCGTACCCGCGGGCTTTACCCCTCCCTTCGCGGGACCCGCGTCGTACTTTGGCGCCCTGGATAATCGGCACATCACCATAACCAGGGGAATCGATTCGCTCCATGGTCGGATCACCGGGGAGCCAGGAGACCATGCTGGTACAGAGTGGCTTTTTGCGGATCCTCTGGAAGAGGCCTTCGGTCTCGAATACTCCAGCGATTGGAGGCCCGTAAGGATTCTCGCCACGTATTAGAACCGAAGTTCGAGCTGCCGGGGCCGTGGTGCAAATCCAAAGAATACGCTAGACTATCAATGCTTGGATCGCATTTTTCCCAGAGGGTAACAATGAAAAAAATTAAAGAGTATGACCCGGAACTCTGGTCGGCCATGGAGCGTGAGGAACTGCGACAAAGGGACAAGCTTGAACTGATCGCCAGCGAAAACTATACCTCCGCGGCGGTAAGAGAGGCTGTGGGTTCGGTCCTCACCAATAAATACGCCGAAGGCTACCCCGGCAAGCGGTATTATGGCGGTTGCGAGTTTGTCGACATAGCCGAAAACCTGGCCAGGGATAGGGCGAAGCGGCTCTTCGGCTGCGATTATGCCAATGTGCAGCCCCACGCGGGCAGCCAGGCCAATATGGGCGTGTTATTCGCCGTATTGGAACCGGGCGATACGATCCTGGGGATGGATCTCGCCCACGGAGGCCATCTGACCCATGGGGCGCCGGTTTCCTTCTCGGGAAAGCTCTATAAGGTGCTTCGTTACGGAGTGCGCCGCGAAGACGAGCGCATAGACCATGAGCAGATTGCCTCATTGGCCCGGCAGCATAAACCGAGGATGATCATTGCGGGTGCCTCCGCCTATTCCAGGACCATCGATTTTGACGCCTTCAGACGGATCGCCGACGAAGTGGGAGCGTATTTGATGGTCGATATGGCCCATATCGCCGGGCTGGTCGCGGCCGGCAAGCATCCCAGTCCGCTGGCCGTAGCGGATTTTACCACCACGACAACCCATAAGACCCTGCGCGGCCCCAGGGGCGGAATGATCCTTATCGGCCGGGATAAGGAAAACAACCGGGGTATTCGAACACCGAAGGGAGATGGGCTTAGAAAGTGGTCCGAGCTTATCGATAGCAGCATCATGCCCGGCATCCAGGGCGGGCCGCTTCTCCACGTGATCGCGGCCAAGGCGGTGGCTTTCAAGGAAGCCCTGGAGCCGGAGTTCGGGGCCTACATCGGAAGAGTCTGCGAGAACGCCGTCGTTTTGGCCTCCAGTATCGCCCAGAGCGGCGCCCGAATCGTATCCGGCGGCACCGACACTCACTTAGCCTTGGTGGACCTCTCTCCCCTGGGCATATCGGGGAGAGAAGCCGAGACCTGGCTCGACAGGGCCAATATCACGGTGAATAAGAACAGTATCCCCTTCGACGATAAGAGCCCCTTCGTCACCTCGGGCATACGGGTCGGAACAGCGGCGCTTACGACCCGGGGGATGGGCAGGGATGAAATGCTCCTTGTCGGCGCCCTGGTCGGCGAGGTCTTGCGCTCCAAGGGCGACCAGGGAGTGCTCAGGCGGGTAGGGGAAAAGGTGCTGTCCCTGACTTCCCGCTTTCCGATTCCTTGAGGGACCGGCTCTGCCCATGAAGGCCGAAAGCCCAGGGGCGCTGGTCCGGTCGATCCTCTCAAGTCGCCTTGAAGCCCAGGGGTTTTACGCCCAGGGCTTTATCGGCGCTCATGCCTTCAATTCGCTTCTGGGCGAGACGGGAGTTCCGGCGGGGCTGCGGGAACGGTACGGTACCTCCGAAACCCGGAGCCTCGCCGCGGTCGCCCTGAACTATTCGAGCGGAATTCAGACTATGCCGGACTGGGCAAAGGAAGCCGCTGGCGATTCGCCTGAATCCACCGAGCCTCGCCTCGCCCTCGCCCGCTTCGCCAGGGCCAACTGGTACGCCGAGATCGATAGGCGTCTTCTGCTGGCGGTAAAGGCAACCAAGGTCGAGGCGGCTCGCCTTGGTATCGAAATCCCGGGGACAAAGGCGTGGAAACGCCTGGTCAACTCGGCTCTCCCCGAAAAAGCGCTGGCCCTCGGGGCCGGCCTGGGCTGGATCGGCAAAAACACTATTCTGATAGCCTCCGGAAGCAGGGGGAACAGTTCCGCGGTCCTGATCGGCCTCTTGCTTTGCCCTATCGACCTTGGGTTGACGGAATCGTCGACGGGCGAAGGGAAACCTGTGCCGGGCTGCGGAAGCTGCAGACGCTGTGTCGAAGCTTGTCCGACGAAAGCCTTAGGCGATCAAGGCGGATTCTTCGATCGGAAAAAGTGCATTCAACACTGGACTCATATCGATGAGGAACCGCCGGCCTTCATTCGACCCTTCCTCTCCGATAGGCTCTACGGCTGCGATATCTGCCTGGAAGCCTGCCCTTACTTCAGGCCCGACGAGTCGGCTTCCTGCCTTCTGGGTGTCCTGGGGGCGTCTATTCCCGCACGCGCCCTCCTTGCCCTTTCTGCATCCGCATTGAAAACCTCGCTGAAGGGTACGGTCCTGGATAGATCCTGGATCTCCCCTAAAGCCTTGCGGCGGAATGCCGCCCTGAGCCTGGAGTATTTTGATAAACTTCGCCCAAAAGCGCCCAGAGGGATGGAGGATGATTCGAACTATGACGATTGAAGCAATGCGCGCCCGCTCGGAGCTGGTGACGAAGACGAGGGAATTTTTTCTCTCCCGGGGCTATGTGGAAACCGACACCCCGCTTTTGGCCCCCTGGCTTATCCCCGAATCGAGCCTGGAAGCCTTCGCCACGGAGTTCAAGCATCCTTTCATGGAAGAAATGCCCCTGTATCTCATACCTTCCCCCGAACTTTGGATGAAAAAAATCATCGCCGACTCCAGAACCAACGTATTTCAGCTATGCAAATCCTTTCGAAACGCCGAATCCCTGGGAAGGCTCCACAATCCGGAGTTCACCATGCTGGAGTACTATACGATCGGCGGCGACTCATCCTCCTCGGCGAGGCTTACCGAGGATCTTTTCGAAGCCCTCGCGCCGCCGGATAGCCCGAAGGAGGCAAGGCCTCCCTTCAGGCGCATGACCATGGCCGAGGCTTTTCACGCTTATACAGGGCTGGATCTTGATTCCCTCGTGCAAGAAGAAGCGATGATCGAAGCCACCCGGGGCCTCGGTCTTATGGTCAATTCCGAGGCTCCTTGGGAAGAGGCGTTCAACATCATATTCCTATCTCTCGTAGAACCTGCCCTGCCCATGGATAGGCCCCTAATCCTGGATGAATACCCCGCGGGCATCGAGTGCCTGGCCAGGGACATCCCGGGGAGGCCCTATAAGGAGCGCTGGGAACTCTACGTTCGAGGCATCGAAGTGGCGAATTGTTTTACCGAAATGGTCGATGGGAGGGCGGTGGCCGACTATTTCCGTTCCCAGGCCGAAAAAAAAGCCCAGGCCCTGGTACCCCATGTCGTCGATACGAGGTACCCGGAAATATTCGGCGACTTTCCCCCCTGTTCGGGCGTGGCGATTGGCTTCGATCGCCTGTTCATGGTCATGATGGGAATGAGGGATATCGGGGAAGCGATCAATTTTCCTTTTTCCGGGTTTTTTAAGGATAAAGCGAAGACGGAAGCCTGAAGCGTAAAAGCGAAGGCTTTACAGGGAAGCGTGCTTTCCGTTAAAATACGGTGAAATACAGCGGCATTTTCAAGCCCCTATTCTTTTAGCGATGTATTGCCCGGCCAAGACCTGGGCGGTAGAAGGAACAAGTATGGTACGCGGCGGTGAGATCAATCTAGGAACCTGTCTTCTCATAAACGGCGCTCCCCACATCGTGGTGGACCGGGAATTCGTGAGCCCCGGCAAGGGCTCGGCCTTCGCCAGGGTAAAGGCTAAAAGCCTCAAGACGGGGAACGTGATCACCCAGACCATAAAAACCGCGGACAGCGTCGAGGACGCCCAGGTGGATATGGTGGACTGTCAGTACCAGTATTTCGACGGCGAAAACTTTATGTTCATGAACAACGAAAGCTATGAACAGTTCGGTATCCCCCTCGAAGCGCACGAGGACAAACGCCCCTACCTCAAGGAGGGGGAGACCTATACGCTGATCATGTGGGAAGGCGAACCGATCGACATAAAGATTCCTTACAAGATGGTCTTCACCGTCGTCGAAAGCGAGAACTATATCAAGGGCGACACCGTATCGGGCGCCACGAAGCCGGTGACCACGGAAACCGGCCTGGTGGTCAGGGTGCCGCTTTTCATAAAACAGGGGGAAAAAATCCTGGTCAATACCGAATCCAACGATTATGTCGAGCGGGTCAACGACTGAAACCCTCCCGGAGTACCCCCCGCCGCGGGATCGGAAAAAGCGCCGGTGAATGACCTGGAGCCGCTCGTACACAAGACGGTGGAGTTCGCCTACCGGGGTTCCAGGCTCAAATTCGATCTCTCCCACGCCCTCTTCTCATCCTACGACATCGATACGGGAACCAAGCTGCTATTGAAAGAAATCGCCCATGACCAGACGATCTGCTCCGCTTCTTCCATCCTGGACTCGGGCTGCGGGGTCGGTGTCATAGGGCTCTCCATGGCCGCCTCCTGTCCCGGAAGCAGGGTGGTGCTGAAAGACAGGGATTTGCTCGCCTGCGCCATTTCCGAGAGAAATGCCTGGAGAAACGGACTGAAGGCGGTCAGGCTGGAATTGGACGGCAGCCCTTCCTCGCCGATCGCCAAGAAGCCGCCGAAACACAGGAAACCCCAAGAAAGAACGGCGGACCTGATAATCGCCCCCGGCCTCCTGGCCGAGGAGGATTCGCTCGGGCCCTACGATGCCGTCCTCTCCAATCTTCCTGCGAAGGCGGGGGAACCCGTGCTTTCCAGCTTCCTGGGCAACGAGGCGCCGAAGCTCCTAAGGCAGGGAGGAAGGCTTGCCTTCGTGATCGTGGCGCCCCTGGCGGAAAAGGCCTCGGAATACTGTTCCGCGGCGGGATTCAGGCTCATCGCCAAGGTGTCCACGAAAAACCATTCGGTTTTTGTCTATGAAAAATCGGCGGAAGCTTCGCCGACGTCCGGGACAGCCGGGCTGTCCCGGGGGGCGGCGCCGGCCCCCGGGTCTTTGGCGATTCGACCGGCCTCCGGCAATGCACCCCAAAGCTTGCCCCCCGGATTCTCCAAGGCGGGCCTTCCCGGACCCTATCTTCGCTCCGAGGGCCGGAGAAAGCTGGGGAGTTATAAGCTGCCCTGCCATGGATTTTATGGATTGCCTGAGTTCGATACCACCAGCTACGCCACCGATCTGGCGACGGAAGCCTTGGCCAAGGCCTGCGCCGGAAGCCTGGTGAGGGATTTTCTTGTGGTCAACCCGGGTATCGGTCTCTCTTCCCTCTGGGCGCGGGCGGCCCTGGGCTGCGACCGGATAGATCTTGTTTCCCGGGACAGCCTTTCGCTGCGCGCCGCCGGGGCGAACCTTTACGCCGCCTTCGGGGATGCGGTGGCGATCCGCCGATTCGCGTTCTTCGATACGGACCGTATCGGAGATTCCTCCTTGGACGCGATACTATGCTTTCCCGACGAGATTCCCGGCTACGATTATGTGGGAGAAAGCTGGGCGCTGATCGCCCGGGCCCTGAAAAAGGCCGGCGCCGCCGTCGTCGTGGCGAGCCCGACGGTGATCGCGCGTTTCGAAAAAAGCAGGCCCGAGGGTCTGTGGAAGCTGGGAGAGGCGAAAAAAAAGGGCTTTGCGGCCCTCCTGGTCAGGAGAATGGCTTAGAAGACCTGAACGGTATGGCCGCCGGAGCAAGAGGCCCCGGCGGCCATGGATCACGAAAATTCCCCTATATACGCATCTTAATACTTTTTTTCAAAAACCGTCTGATTTTTGAAAAAACCTCAACAAACTATATTTTATAGACGCCGGGCTTGATTTCATCGCCGAAGCGCTCCCTGGCCGCCTTGATCCGCGTTATCGCCCTGTCCCAATAATCGAAAATCTCCTTCGGGGTATTGGGGTCCGCTTTGGCGTAGAAGGCCTTGGTGCGCTCCAGCTTTTCGATCCATTTCGTGCAGCGGAAGGTGAAAAGGTAGCTGTAGTCCGCCTCGGAAAACTCCTCGTTCAGGTGCTTTTTGAAAAGAGCCTTCAGGTCCGCGTAGCGGGGAATCTTGCCCGTGGGGGTATCGTAGGTATCGTATTCGCCGTGGATCCGGCCTTCGGCCCAGTGCAGCCAGACCTTCTTGGCCAGCTTGCTGGTCATGAAATTGCCATCGGGGCCGCGCATGAAGTAATTGTTGCTGAAAATCTTGGGACAATCCTTCACCGACTCGCCGAAGGCGATGTTGTTCAGGGTATAGCGGCCCAGGGGATAGGAAACGAAGTCCATGTTCGCCATGGGACTGGCGTCCCTCACGCCCTCGGCGCCCAGGGTGGCCGAGGTGGTCTCGGATTCCAGGGTGGCGGCCTTGAGCAAGATGCCGTCCTTCCAGTTCGGGGATTCCTCCACCGGCACCGTGGTGTCGCTGTCCCTGCCTCCGTAGAGGATGCCTTCGACCTTGACGCCGTTCTTGGCTTCGAAGCCCTCCTTGTCGATGTTGGCTAGATAGTCCAGGCGCATGGTATAGCGGGCGTTGCCGTGGGCTAGGGGCACATCCTTGCCCTTGTCGTCCTTGATTCCCTTGTGCCACCGGCCGAAATGGTTCCGGCCTTCCTCGGGAGTCTTGACGCCCATGCCAAGCCAGTAGGGCTTGCCGTCGGGACCCCTGAGCACGTTGGAGAAGATGACTTCCTGGTTCTTCATGAGGTTTTCGAAGATCAGAGGATCGTCCTTGGCGTTGACGTCCTTGATGATGCCGAACATGCCGAATTCCACGTTGACCGCCCGAAACTCCCCGCCGATGTTGCGGAAGTAGGCGATATCGTCGCCCACTATCTGCTCGCCGGGGATCATGGCGGTGGAGGTCTTGCCGCATGCCGAGGGATAGGCGCCGCAGAAATAGGTCTTGCGCCCCTTTTCCCTGTCGAGGGCGGCCATGATGAACATATGCTCGCAGAGCCAACCTTCCTTGCCCGCCTTGTTGATGGCCAGGCGCATGGAATGCTTCTTGAGCCCCACGGAGTTGCCGGCGTACTGGTTGTTCATGGAATAGACGATGTTGTTCTGGGTATCCATGTAAATCCGGCGCTGGTCCAGGTTGTCCGTGCAATTGCGCTCGTCCAGGGCTCCCGCCGAATGGATGAAGCGGAAAAACCGGCTCTTTTCCCCTTCCTTCATACCCAGGAAGTGGTGATAGGCCGAACGATAGAGGATGAATTCCGAATGGGCGACGTACCAGGAATCGGTGAACTGGACGCAAGGGATTGTGAAGGGGCTCTCGGTGGGCCCTTCGGAGAAAAATTGAAGAATAGCGTCCTTACCCTTCATTATCCCTCTGGAAATATCCATGATCTCGGCGTATCCCTTTTCGTATTCGATGGTGTTGAGGGCGCCCATGTCCGCCAGGTTTTCCTTGTAGACCATGAAACGGGTGCCGTTCTTGTCCCTGCCCTGGTCGCAATATCCGTCCCAATGAATAGTCTGGGCCGGATTGGCCAGCCGCTCTTCCTCGCCCTTGGCCAAGGCCTGATCCCGAACGTATTGGACATCTTTTTCGCTGTCGTCGCAGACGTAGATCGATTTGGGGGCGCAGTGTTCGGCGAAAAATCCGACAAAATCCGTAACCCAGGGATTTTTCAAGGCGGCTAGCTTGCCGAAGCTGTCGGGACTCATGATGTTCCTCAACAGGGCTTCATACTTCGGGGACATGGAGAACTCCTTGCTTTTATACGTACTTGCGGTTTCCGCAAGCGTCGATGCTGAGTATAGGTGTGAATATCATGATAGAACGCTTATCGAAAACGCGCAATGAGGATCGGTCCTCTTCCGCGGCGGGCGGTTTTCCGGGATTTTCCGGGATTCGCGATGAGCGACATAATTAATTGTGTTTTTCCATTTGAAATTAGCTTGCCTTATGTCGTATATTATCCGTATGAAAAGATGGGAAAAGCTGATTCTCGAATCCAAGACTCCCGAGGAGTACGTCGACCGGTCTTTCCGCTCCGGCCTGCCTCCCGCCGAAAAGGCAAGGCTTGCCCGTCAATGGATGGAAGCCACCGGGTACGGCAAAGAGGATATCCTCTTTGCCCGCAACCGCCATCCTCACTGGAAGAAAAAGAAACAGGAAGGTTCGGAAGGCAGGACAAGGCGACGTTTGGACAGGCATGATTATTCCCGCAGCGCCCCTATTCAGTGGACCAAGGAATTGCTCAGGGAGTTTTTGGATCTCAACGAGAAAGACAAGTCGGGCAGGTATCTTCACCGGGACTGGGAGCTGGCCAACCATTTCGGGACAACCATTCCCTCAATCCAGTATTTGCGCAGAAAATACCTGAGGGTGAGAGAGTTGCTTGGCACCCGGGCGAGAAAGGACAAGATATTGGAGTACATGGCGAGTTCCGAGATCGTGCTCCAAAACGGCGGCCCCAAAAAATAGAACCCAGATCCGGCTTGGCTTTCCCCTCCTCGACCCGGGCCGGGGGAGGTGTGGGCCTAGGGTTCCCGGGGCGTCGCTTTATTCTCGATGATCCTTCTGTATACCTCGTGGGCGGGGAAGAGAAGGGAAGGGTCTTCCTTCACAAGGGAAAAAGCCTCGGCCCTGGCGGATTTTAAAAGTTCGAAGTCCCTCAAAGGATCGGCGATCAGCAGACGCAGGGCGCCGGATTGCGCCGTTCCCAGCAGCTCGCCGGGGCCACGGATCTTCAGATCCTCCTCGGCGAGGGCAAACCCGTCGGTGCTGGAGTAGAGCGCCTTCAGGCGTTGGACCGCTTCCTCTCCGATTTCCTTGGAATAGACGAGAAAACAATAGCTTTGATGGCCGGACCTGCCTATTCTTCCTCTCAGCTGATGCAGGGCGGAAAGACCAAAGCGTTCCGCGTGCTCGATCACCATGACAGCCGCGTTCGGAATGTCCACGCCCACCTCGATCAAGCTGGTGGCCACCAGTATCTGGATCTTCCCTTCTATGAAAGCATCCATGACCTCGCGTTTTTCGTCCTCTTTGAGCCGGGAATGGAGAAGACCCAGGGTATAGCGGGGGTAGATCTTTTTGGCCAGGAACGCGGCCATGTTTTGGACATTTTTCAGCTCCGCCTTTTCGGACTCTTCGATAAGCGGGTACACGAAAAAAGCCTGACGCCCCTGGGAAACCAGGCTATCCACAAATTTATATACCTTGGCCTCGTTCCCTTCCTTGGCCAGATGGGTTATGACCGGTCTGCGGCCCGGAGGAAGGCTTCGGATCGATGAAACAGCCAGATCGCCGAAGAGCGTGAGGGCGAGGCTCCTGGGTATGGGGGTTGCGGTCATCATGAGGAGGTCCGGGATATCCCCTTTTTTATATAGCGCCCCGCGCTGGGCTACCCCAAAGCGGTGCTGTTCGTCGATTACGACCAGGCGGAGATTTCTGTACAGGACATCGGGGGAGAACAGCGCGTGGGTTCCCAGGACGATATCCACCTCTCCGGAGGAAAGGGCTTTGAGGAGGGGGGGGCGGGAGGCGTCGTCCACGTTGCCCGTGAGAAAGGCCAGCCGTATGCCCAGGGGTTCCAGAAGCTTCGCCGCGGTGGCAGCGTGCTGGCGGGCCAGGAGTTCCGTGGGCGCCATAATCGCCACCTGGGAACCCCGTTCCACAGCCCGAAGGGCTGCCAGAAGAGCGACGATGGTCTTGCCCGAGCCCACGTCGCCTTGAAGGAGCCTGGCCATAGGCTGGGGCCGGTCCATGTCCGCCTGAATCTCCTCCAGAACCTTGCTCTGATCGGGGGTAAGGGAGAAGGGGAGCCGTTCCAGAAGTCGTCGGCCTAGTATGCCCTGGATTGGCTTACGCTCCACGCTCTGCAGTTTCCGTGCTTGAATCCGCAGCGCTATTCCCAGCTGAAAATGAAAGAGTTCTTCGTAGGCCAGGCTGGTTCTCGCCAGGGACTTTTCGGCCTCGGATGAGGGGAAATGAATTGCCCGCAGGGCTTCGGCCTTGGCCATGAGCGCCCTGGCGGCTATCAGCTCCGGGCTCAGCTCGTTTTCCACCCGCCGGCCGTACATTTCCAGCGCCCTGCGGATGAGCTTGCGCAGCGCCGTTTGGGTTAAGCCGCCGGTCAGGGAGTAGAGGGGCAGAAGCCCAGGAAGGGGGTCCGAGCCCTCCCGGTGGACTTCCGCTTCGAAGGCCGAAGACTGAATCTCGCCGTAACGAAATTGGAATTTGCCGTGGATAAGGATTCGGGAACCCAGGGGGAGGCTTTTTTCGAGAAAGGGCCTATTGAAACAGAGGAGGACGGCTTCCGAGCTTTCGTCCCGAACCCGGATCTTGAGGGTCCGCATGGCGCCGTAGCCGAACCACTCGTGGGCTACCACCTGGGCTAGGGTATGGACGGGATTTTTGTCCGTAAAACGGGACAAGGGCACGAAGGCGCTCCGATCTTCGTAGTCCCTGGGGTAATGGGTGAGCAGCTCCGCGATCGTTCCTATGCCCAGCCTGCCCAGCTTTGAGGCCAGGGCGGGGCCGACGTTTCTGAGACTTTCGACGGGCTGCTTGAGTTCGCGGAGAAACACGGTGAGGATTATACTCCACCGGCGGCTCGGTTGTACACTTTTAGTCGTCGTGTTAGCATTCAGCCGTATTTTTGGACTCGGTACAATTGAAAAATGGGGGAATCGGGAAGCAAGGAGCCACTATGCGCGAGGCGATGAAAAAACTCATTTCACTGGACAGGGAACGCGGTGTTATTACCCACATCGCCGCCCTCCTGGGTTGGGACCAGGAAACCTATATGCCCGAAAGCGGAATCGACGAGCGGGCCGAACAGCTGGCCATCGTGGAAAACCTGGCCCACGAGAAGGCGGTGAATCCCGGGATCGGAGAGCTGCTGAACAGGCTCGAAGGGGAAAAGGATCTCTCCGGGCAGGAAAAGGCCTATCTTCGGGTATCGCGAAGGGAATACGACAAGGAAACGAAGCTCCCCGCCGGTCTGGTGAGCGAGATGGCCAGGCAGACGAGCCTTTCCCAGGCGGCCTGGGTACAGGCCAGGAAAAACAACGATTTCAAGCGCTTCGCTCCTCACCTGGCCACGATGATCAGGTTGAATTTGGAAAAAGCTTCCGCCCTGAACCCCGGCGCTCCTCCCTACGATGTCCTCCTGGACCTTTACGAGATCGGGAGCACCGAAAGGTCGATCGCCGATGTATTCGCCGTCATGAAGCGAGATCTGGTGGAAATTCTGGGCGCGATCAGGTCGAGACCGCAGAGCGACGATAGCTTTCTACGGCGCAGGGTAAGTCCCGCCGCCCAGGCAAGGATGAGCCAGTACTTTATGGGAGCCCTGGGATTCGACAAGCACAGGGGAAGGCTGGATACGGCCGCGCATCCCTTTACCACGACCCTGGGCAGGGACGATATCCGGATAACCACACGCTATATCGAAGATTATTTCCCCTCCAGCGTATTCAGCACCATACACGAAGCGGGCCACGCCTTGTACGAGATGGGGCTGGAGGTGGGGCCCGATTATTCCGGCACCAGACTCGCCGACGCGGCATCCATGGCGGTCCACGAATCCCAGTCCAGAATGTGGGAGAATATTATCGGCCGTTCACTTCCCTTCTGGGGCGCCCATTATGGGCATATCGTCCCGATGGCCGAAGGAGCCCTGGAAGGCGTCGCGCTCGAAGACTTCTATAAAGGCGTCAACAGGGTGGAAGCGAGCCTTATCCGCACCGAGGCCGACGAGGTGAGCTATGGGCTCCATGTTATCGCACGGTTCGAGCTGGAATCGGCGCTCATAAAGGGCGATTTGGCCGTAGAGGATCTTCCCGGGGCGTGGAATGACACGATGCATCAAACCCTCGGGGTGGAGGTTCCCGACGACCGCAGGGGCTGTCTGCAGGATATCCACTGGTCCATGGGTTCTTTCGGATACTTCCCGAGCTATGCCCTCGGAAACCTGTACGCGGCTCAGTTCTGGACGGCTATGAAGGCTCAAATTCCCTCCCTGGAGCGGAGCATCGCGGCGGGAGACTGTTCTCCCGCCCTGAACTGGCTCAGGGAGAAGGTGCATCGGGAGGCGGCCGCCCTCCTGCCTTCGGAGCTGGTGTTGAAGGCTACGGGCTCCAGTCTCGACCCTTCCCACTTTACCGGCTATCTGCGGAAGAAGTACTCGGCGATCTACGGGTTCTGAAGCCTGATCTCCGCGGCCCTGGCGTGACCTTCAAGACCTTCGAGCCGCGCGAAGGCGGCCGTATCGGCGGCAAGCATACCGGGCCGGTCTATCTTCAGCCAGGTTCTGGCCTTGAGAAAATGCAGCACCGACAATCCCGCCGCGAAGCGTGAGGCCCCGGCGGTGGGAAGGCTGTGGTTAGGTCCCGCACCGTAATCGCCGAATACTTCGGCGCTTCCCTGGCCGAGAAATACGGCGCCGGCGCAGCTGATGTCTTTTTCCCACTTTTCGGGCGAGGCGACTAAAAGCTCAAGATGCTCGGGGGCGCATCGTTCGGCGCAGTCTTTCGCCGATGCGTCGTCGGCCGCCACAAGTATCCAGCCCTTAGCCAAGGAGGCGAGGGCGGTGCTTCGGTTGGGCTCGGGGAGGCCCGGAAGCGCCGTCGCGAGGGCTTTTTCGACTTGGAGGGCAAAACCTTCGGAGCGGCAGATAAGGGCGGGGAAGGCTTCGGGGTCGTGCTCCGCCTGACCGATCAGATCCGCGGCTGCCAGGGCCGGGTCGGCCTGATCGTCGGCGAGGATGAGCAGCTCCGAGGGCCCGGCGGGCGCTTCGGTGCCGACAATGCCGAATAGTTGGCGCTTGGCGCTGGCCACGAAGCGCCCGCCGGGCCCGACTACCACGTCGCAGCCCGGCAGCCGCACGCCGAAGGCCAATGCGGCGATCGCCTGGGCGCCCCCGCAGCGCAAAAAGCCCTTGGCGCCCCCTATATAGGCCGCCGCCAGGCTCACCGGATCCGGCTTCGGCCCGGCGCAGTAGACCTCCTCCACCCCGGCCACAGCTGCCGGCACTGTGGTCATCAGGGCAGTGGAGGGGAGGGGGTAACGTCCTCCCGGCACATAGCAGCCGGCGCGTCTTACGGGGATGAATCGGTGTCCTGCCCTGCCTCCGGCGATGGGCATGGACAGATCCGAGAGGCAGGAACGCTGGGCCGAAGCGAAATTCACGATTCGTTCTTTTACCCTTTCGAGGAGCTTTTTCAGGGTCGGGTCCAGGGAATCCCAATAGGCTCCGAGCTGCCCCCGATCGAGATACAGCTCCTCGCCAGGGGAGAGTTCCCCCAGGGTTTCCGCCCAACGCCTAAGGGCTGAAACGCCCCCCTTTCGTACCTCCGATATTATTTTTGCCGCTTTTTCCTCCACATCGGGCGGAAACAGTCGTCCCGAGGGAGCCGGTATTTCCTCCGGGCATATGCGTCGCATGGAAAAAACCGGAATTCCGGGATTTTTCAGTGAATTCCCGTCCATCGGTTTCCTCCCTCCGCGTCCTCGTAACCGGGTTTCGCGTTGCCCGGCCTGCGCTGAACCTTGTATGATCTACGCTCCAATTCCGCTTCGATGTCTCTTAGGCCGGCGCCCTCGGTTTGAGCCTTGACCAGGGAAAAATAAATCAGATCGGCGGCCTCGAAAGCCGCTTCGGCGGCGCCCGAGGCCTTGGCCAGCTCGTCCGCCTCCTCCCTCAGCTTGGAGGCTAAAAGGCCTTCATCGCTGAAAAGTCTCCTGGTATAAGAGCCCTCGGGAGCCTCCTTGAATCGGGCTTCGACGGTCCTGGACAGTTTTTCTATGCCGAAACCATTGTCGAAACAATTCCTGCGCCCGAGATGACAAAACCCCTTTCCATTCTGGCGCACGGTGAACCGTATGCAATCCCTGTCGCAGTCCAGGTCGGCGCGGATCAGATCCTGCCGGTTGCCCGAGGTTTCACCCTTTTTCCATAAACCTCTCGAACGGGATTTATAGACGCCCCGTCCCGATTCGAAGGCGGCATCTAGACTTTCCAGGTCCGAATAGACCAGGCCCAGGAGACGACCCCCCTCGTCGCAGACCGTGGTCGGCCAAAGTCCGTCCGGCCTGTCTGAACTCAAAGGGGCCGAAAAAGCCCGGGCTAGGCTTAAGGCTCCGGTCGCAAGGGCCGTACCGGCCTGCACGTCGGCGCCCAGGGCGTCCAGGCGGGCGATTTGGGCGGCTCCTTCCTTCCCCCCCGAAGCTCCCCCGGCGAAGGTGACGCGCCTGCCTGAGGCAGCTTTGACTATCGCCTCCGCCCGTTCGAAGTCGAAGCCGTTCATCTCTCCCTCCCTGTCTATCGTCGTGACCAGGAAACCACCCACATAGGGCTTGAGCTCTTCGATTCTGGCGAACAGGTCCGCCCCGGTCTCCTTCGTCCAGCCCTCGACCATGATTTTCTCTTTATTCGTGTCCAAAGCCGCTATGAGACGCTCCGCCGGAAAATCGGCGAGAAACTCGGGGCTTGCCTTGGTGCCTATCATCACCGCCCGAGCTCCGAGGTCCAGGTATTCCAGGGCCAGTTCCTTGCTCCGTATGCCGCCGCCGACCCTGCAGGGATGCTTGGCGATGATCCGCCGTATAATCTCCGTATTGGAACCCTTGCCCAGGGCCGCGTCCAAATCCACGACGGCGATCTCGCCTGCCCGGGAGAGCTTTTCGGCCAGAGCCTCGGGATTTCCCACCTCCAGGACCGGATGACGGCCACCCCTCAGCTGGACCGCCCTTCCACCAAGAATATCTATACTCGGTACTATCATAGTCTTACCTCCATGCCCGAAGCCGCAAGGCCGCCTTTCAACGCTTCGATGCTCAGTTCCCCTCTGTGGAAGGCCCCGGCGCCTAAGAGCGCGCTTGCCCCGGCTTGGGCTCCCTTTATAAAATGCCCTATATGAGTGGCGCCGCCCGAGGCTATCACCGGTATGCCCGATGCCTGGGCGACGGAAGCTATGAGCGCTTCGTCATAACCCAGGCCCGTCCCGTCCCTATCGATTGAGGTGAGAAGGACCTCGCCCGCTCCGAGGCCGGCGCAGCGCCTGGCCCATTCGATTGCGTCGATACCTGTGTTTTTCTTGCCGGCTTCGATAAAGACCTCCCAGCTTCCGTCGGCCTTCCTGGCCGCGTCGATGGCCACGATGACGCATTGTACACCGAATCGTCCTGCCAAATCCTGAACGAGGGAGGGGTTTCTCACCGCCGCGCTATTGATCGATACCCGATCGGCCCCGGCGTTTAAAAGGCGTTCCGCATCCTCAATGCTACGGATCCCTCCGCCTACCGAAATAGGAATGGACAGGCGCCTGCGCACCGCCGTCACCGATTCGAGGGCAGTACGACGCTCTTCGATGGTCGCGCTGATATCCAGCAAGGCTATTTCGTCGGCGCCTTCGGCTTCGTATCGAGCCGCCAACTCGACCGGGTCTCCGGAATCCACCAGGTTCTGAAAGCGCGTGCCCTTTACGACCCTTCCCCCCTTGATATCGAGGCAGGGGAGTATTCGCAACGCCGTCCCCCGCCGAAAGGAGGCCGGGCTCGGGTTTTTTCCCGGGCACCCCGTCTCGCCGCCCTTAGCCTTTTCCCTGACGCGTGCTTCCAACCCCATCCAGCGCCTGAAGAGTCTCTGTCCCCAGGTCCCCGACAATTCTGGATGGAACTGGCAGAGCAGGATGGCGGGGATTCCGCTCGCAGGATCGACCCCCGCGGTCATCGCCGCGACAAAGCGCTCTCCGTAATCGCTCCAGGCGCAGGAAAAATCCTCGGGGACTTCGGTGATCCTGTAGCTGTTCGCGAAATAAGCCCAGCCGGCTTCGATAAAGTCTTCGCCGCCCCCAGGCCGGACCCTGTTCCAGCCCAATTGGGGCAGAGGAAGTCCCGGGGAAAATCGCTGGACCCTGGCGGGGATGGCCCCGATGCCGCCTACCCCCGGGGCCTCATGGCTGGATTCGCAGAAAAGCTGCATGCCCAGACAAATACCCATGGTGGGTTGTTTTTTATCGATTCTCGATGCCAGAACCTTGTCCAGTTTGCCTGCGCTGAGATTTTCCATGGCCGCCCCGAAAGCGCCGACCCCCGGAAGAAGAAGTTTTTCCGCATCGGCGACCAGGCCCGGGTCCTTGGTTATGACGGGCTCGACGCCTGCCCTTTCGCACATGGCCACCACCGAGGCGAGATTGGCGGCCCCGGTGGAGGCGATGACAAGTACGGGTTTTTTCATCGCGCTTTTCCCGTTTCGGCTTCGTCTATCCTCGATATGACGATGCTTGGCCTACCCTTCGTGCTATTCAGCGGGCCCGCGACCCCTTCTCGGACTGCCCCAATCCCCCCGGGCTGGTCGTCGCCGATGCCTTCCAGGGGCAGAAGGGCGGTTCGAAGCGCCAAGGCGAGGGCTTTGAAGGCAGCCTCCGCCCTGTGGTGATCGTTTTCGCCTTTCAGCAGATCGACATGGAGGCAGATGCCGGCGTTGATGGCGAAGCTCTGAAGGACGTGGCCGATATTTTCCGTCGCCATGCTTCCGATGCTCTCCCGCCGGAACCCCAGATCTATCCGGCACCAGGGTCTTCCCGACAGATCGACCACGGCCCTTGCCAGAGCCTCGTCCAGGGGGGCGTAAGCTGTTCCGAAGCGCCTGGGATTTCTCCTATCCGCCAATGCCTCCTTGAAGGCGATGCCCAGGACGATGGCCACATCTTCGGCGCTGTGGTGCTCGTCCACTTCCAGGTCGCCCCGGCAGCGAAGCTGTACTGTCCAGCCGGCATGGTGGGCGAGACTGGTAAGGAGGTGGTCGAGAAAGCCTATACCGCTACGAATGTCCGAAGCCCCGGGAAAGAGGCCCAGCTTCAGCTCGATATCGGTCTCCCTGCTTTTTCTCGCGACGACTATCGTATCGTTTTTCATCGTGCTCCCTCCACGCGCCTGAGCGCGTTCATCAGTCGATTGAATGCCCGCTCTTCGCCTGGGCAGGTTATCCGCACAAGTCCTTCGGTGTCGGGATTGCCCGGCCAGCGTCGTATCAGGATTCCCTTTCCGCGTAGATCGAGGCAAAAGGCTTGGGCGTCGGCCACGAAGGCGCTCACGAAGTTGGCCTGGGACGGCCAGGTTTGCGCCCCCGCGGCCCCTAAAGCCTCTTTGAGTTCCATCCGTTCTTTTTTGATTCTCTGCACAAAGGCGACCCGGGCGCCATCGGTTTCCGCGAGGGCGATCCTGGCCGCTTCGATCGCGGGAGAAGATAGGGAGAAGGGCGGCCCGGCTTCGCGCAAGCGCCCGATGAGATTCGCTCCTTCGCTCCCGGCCATTGCCCAGCCCGCCCTGAATCCGGCCAGCCCCCGGGATTTGGAAAAACTGCCGGTGATGAGAACTCCCGGCGTTTTGAGCGCTCGATCGAGAATCGACGGGTCATCGGCGAAATCCAGATAGGTGAGGTCGAGAAGAAAAACCGCGCCCTCGCTGCGGCAGGTTCCGCTGACGAGGTCGAAATCCTCGATACCCAATATCTTCCCGTCGGGATTGTCCGGAGAGGCGATGACCACCAGCGATGGTTTGTCTCGGCGAATTCTGTCGCAGATTTCCTGGACAGGCACAGCCGTGCCCGGCCTCTTTTTCACGCCGATAAACTCCGCCTTGGCCCTGACCGCGGCGTCGAGAAATTCGACAAAGCCGGGAACTGTGGTCAGTACCTTCGATCCTGTTCCGGCCAGGGTTCTGAATGCCCGCTCGATGGCATCGTCGGCTCCCGCCGTGGCGATAAGCTGTTCCCCGGGAAGGCCGTAAAAAACCGCCAGATCACGCTCGAGCAAATCAGAGCGGGGATAGCGCCGTGCGACCTCGGGCGAGAGGATCCTCGCCAGCTGGGAGGGGGAAAGAAGGCAGCGTCCCTCGTTCGCGTCCAGCTTGAGCCATTCAATCTGTTCCATAATGCAAGACTCCTTTTAGGGAACCAGCTGGCCGAGCTGGATGACCAGGATATCGGTTCCGCCCCGTCGTTTTATCTCGGGGATCAAGGCCGCCAGCTGGTCCTTGGGGGCGGCGACCCGGACGGCGTAGGCCTTGCCGCCTTCCAGGGGCGAAAGCGTAGGGGATCTGAGGCAGGGAAGAATGGCGATCAGGTTTTCAAGCTTGGACTCTTCCACGTTCATCTCCAGCATAACCCTCCTGCGAGCTTCCATGACGGAACGCAAGATCAGCACCAGGGCTTCGGCAGCCTCTTTCTTGGCCGGATTTTCCATAGCCTGCCGGGAAGCGTAGAGCCTGGTGGAACTCTTCATGACCGTTTCCATGATTACCAGTCCGTTGGCCTTGAGGGTACTGCCGGTGGCGCAGTTATCGATGATGATATCGGCGTCCTCGGGAGGGAAGACTTCAGTCGCTCCATAGGAGCGAATAAATACCCCTTCGGGCAGCTTTTCGGCCATCCATTCCCGGGCTAGGGATTCGTACTCCGAGGCTACGATCGGATTTCTGCCGCAGGCCTTGTTCCAGGGAGTTCTCGGAGTGCCGGCTTCGCCTATCAGCTTGACCAGTCTTTCGGGGGCCGCGACGACCACCGAGACCGGGTCCATGCCCGTATCCAGGAGTTCCACCAAGTCCGCTTTCAGCTCCCTGACCCAGTCGGCGCCGGCGAAGCCCACATCCCGGCTTCCCGAGGAGAGCATTTCCACAATGTTTTGGGGTTTTAAAAGCTTGGTTTCGTAGGATAGCTGCCCCGCCTGAGTTTTGAGGCTGAAGCCGTTTCCCAGCCGTGGTCTGTATTCCCTTTCCTCGATACTCACCGGCAGTCCGGCATCGGCCAGGAGCTGTACTACCTTCGTCTGCATCCTTCCCTTGGGAAGGCCTACTCTCAATACCGAATTCGTCGTATCCATGGTCTCTCCTTGTTCTACCGCGCCCCTTCGTTCAGGCTGCGCTTTTTGGAAAGACCGAAATGCTCGGCCCGACAAAAAAAGCGCCGGCTGGAAGGAGCCGGCGCTTTCTATGCACGCTTGATGCCTTTATAAACGGATCAAGCCCCGCGATGCCCCGGCTTCCCTGCGATGGTGGCCGTGGTGATGATGAAGGGCTTTGGATCCCATTGGAAGGGAAAACTTCCGATTCATTATGAAAAGCATGAAAGCACAAGTTGAAGAAGCCTGTCAAGTCCGTCCCGGGCAGAAGCGAATAAATATTCTCCTGGCCGTATTCTTATGCAGAAAATCCGACCGCCGCCGACAGAGGTGGAATAACGGAGAATCATTGCACAGAAAAGGTCCTTGACGATACTATATGCCCATGTTCAGCGAAGAGGTCGTCAGTCATAAGCGAGGAGAGAATGGGGCTTCGCTGGTATATCCCGTTTTTTCAAGACGATCGGAGGGCCTCTCCCTTGGCGTCAATCTTTTCCCCGACCGAAAACGATGCAATTTCGATTGCCCCTATTGCGAAGTTTCACACGAAACAACCCGGACCGTATTCGATATCGGAAATCTGAATCTCGCCATTAAGGATTTTTTCGAGCGCAGGTACCTTCGGCATTGGGCAGGCTTGCCGATCAAGGATATTTGCATCTCGGGAAACGGCGAGCCGAGTCTTTCCCCTCATCTTGAAGCTGCGCTCGAACTCTGCGCCGAATACCGGCGGCGATTTTCCAGTATCGCCGGCGCTTCGGAACTGGTGATCATCACCAATTCCACGGGCTTCCTCGACCCGGGCGTATCGGAGCTGCTCGCCCGCTACGTCGAGAGGGAGGGGCTGAAAATCTGGGCAAAGCTGGACTCGGGAAGCCAGGATGGGTTTCAGGCCCTCTCCCGGTCGGCATACAGGCTGGATGACATAGTCGACGGCATCGGTCGTTTCGCCCGAAGCTGGCCGGTCATTCTCCAGACCATGGTTTGCGCCCTGAACGGAGAAGCTCCGGGAACCGGGGAAGCTCTTGCCTACGCCGCGCTCCTGGACAGGCTTCTGTCCCTGGGGGCGAAGATCGAGGCGATTCAGCTCTATACCATCGCCAGAACTACCGCCGATCCCTCGGCCCAGGCCCTGTCCGACGGGGAAATGCTCGCCTACGCCGCAATGCTGGGTTCGCATCTCGGGAAAAAACCGTCCTTGCGGATCTTCGGCCGGGACGGAGCGATACGAGCGGCCCGGGAATGATCGATCTCCATACCCATTCCAGCGCTTCGGATGGCGAACTCAGCCCTTCCGAGCTGATCGGCCTGGGGAAAAAAACCGGCTTGAAGGCGCTGGCGCTCACGGATCACGATACGGTGGAAGGTATCGCCGAGGCCAGGATTAAAGCGGTTGAACTGGGTTTGGATTTTATCGCCGGGGTGGAAATCGAAATCGATTTCGACCCCGGCGAATTCCATCTCCTGGGCCTGGGGCTGGACGAGAAAAATCCGGAACTGCTCGGGGCTTTAGCCGAACTGGCCGATGCCCGGGCTTTTCGAAACGAACAAATCGCCGTGCTTTTTCATCAAGAGGGGATATCGATCGACCTGGAGGAAATCGGCTCGCTGGCGGGGACCCGGAGGATCGGCAGGCCTCATATCGCGGAAGCGCTTTTTCGAAAAGGTCTCGTCCGGAGCAGGCAGGAGGCCTTTGATAAATACCTGGGAAAAGGCAGACCCTTCTACCTTTCCAAGGATTGCCTTGCCCTGGAGAAAGCCCTAAGGCTTATTCGGGGCGCCGGCGGGCTCGCCGTGGTAGCCCATCCCTATTCGCTTTTTGTGGGAAAACCCAAGCTCGCGGCGCTCATGGACGAATGGAAAACCATGGGCGTGGCGGGCATCGAAGCCTATCATCCGGCGGCCAAGCTCGGGCAGTGCAGGATTCTGGAACGCATGGGCAGGCAGCGGGGCTTTCTTATCACCGCCGGCTCCGACTTCCATGGTCCGAAGAAACCCGAATGCGGCATCGGGCGGTCGGCGGGAGGCCTGCCCATCGACGATTCCTATTACGGGGAGCTGGTTTCCTTTTTATCTGGCTCGGGGGCCTGAATATCGTCGATTTGTTCGTAAAGCCCGGCGGCGGCGAAGAAGATCACCACGATGAGGGGACCTAAAAGCAGACCGTTTATGCCGAATATTCGAAGGCCGCCGACGATGGCGAAGAATATGAGAAGGGGATGGATTTTAAGCTTCTCCCCCAGCACCATGGGCCGGATGAAGTTGTCGGAGAACGCCACGAAAAACGCCGCGAGAAGGAAAAAGGCCACGGCTCTGCCCACGCTGCCCGAGAGCCCCAGAATCAGCGACGTGGGTACCCATACCAGGGAGGTGCCGACCATGGGTATGAAGGACGCTATGGCCGTTAGGACGGCCAGAACCAGCGCTCCCTCCAATTTGAAAATGAGGCAGAGAATAAACATGGCTAAGGCTTGGTAGATGGAGACCAGAAAATACCCGAGTATGAGCTGTCGTCCGGATTCGCTGAATTTTTCCATGAACATGGTGGTATAGGTTCGTTCTATGGGTATGGCCGAAACCACAAGGCCTGCCAGGTGCTTGCCGTCCACCAGGAGAAAGTAGAGGGTGAAGACCATGAAGGCGAGGGTCATGGCAAGGCTGGCGGCGTTTTTTATCAGGGTGCCCGAAAAGCCGATCAGCTTGCCCGAGCTGGCCATGAGGGTGGTTTTGAGTTCATGCACTATGTTCAGACGGCTGAGGTCGATAGCTCCTTCGGAGAGTCTATTTATAAGCCCCCCCACTGGACTGTTCGGGCCGAGGGAAAACAACTCGGCGTTTTTATCGATGAAGTTCAGGAAATCCCTGGAGAGGCTGACCACCTGTTTCACCAGCTCGAGGGCTAGAAAGCTCAAGGGGCCGATGATGATCAAAACCCCCAGGACGGAAAAAACGCCCGCCAGGATTTTCTCGGAAAAGGGGCGTTTGCTCCTGGCGGCCTTGCCGTGTTGAAGCAGTTTGGTACAGCGTTCGTACAGGGGGTTGATGAAGGCATAGAGAAGTCCCGACCAGAGTATGACGGTCATGAAAGGGTAGAAGAGCCTCGCCACGAGAATGAAGAGGGCTATGAAAAAAACGAGGAATATGTACTTCTTTGTAATGCCTTGACGCATTGGGAAAAAATACTACGAAACAAGACCCTTGTCGAGGTTTCCCCGCCGGATATCGAGGATGGGGAAGGAGTGTAGGGCGGGGGCGCTCTGTTCCCGCGGGCCGTCCTTCTATAAAATCTGTTTTAGGATAGACGTGGCCTGAATAATGGGCTTGAGAGGTGGAATGTGGGCGATCTTTATATGGTCGGGACTCCGATAGGAAATCTGGGGGACATTAGTCTGAGGGCTTTGGAAACGCTCAAGGCGGTGGATGTTGTCGCCTGCGAGGATACGAGGCATACCCTAGGCCTTTTGAATCATTTTTCCATCAAAAAACCCCTGGTCTCCTGCCACGCCAACGACGAGGAAAGGGGTTCGCTTCGAATACTCAAGCTTCTTGAGGAGGGCAAAAAAGTCGCCTATTGCAGCGACGCCGGTACTCCCGGGATCTCGGACCCCGGCGCTCGGGCGGCCAGGCGGGCGAGGGCGGCTGGGCACAGGGTCATCCCCATTCCCGGCCCCTCGGCCCTGGCGGCCCTGGCCTCGGTGGCGGGCTTTGCCGAAAGGGGCTTCCTCTTCGACGGATTTTTGAGCCCGAAGGGAGCCCGTCGCAGGGCTAGGCTGGCGGAGCTGTTGGCCAGGGAGGAGGCGTTTCTCCTCTACGAGTCCCCTTTCAGGATATGCCGCCTGGCCGCCGACCTGGCGGAGCTCGCTCCGGAGCGCAGGGTTTGCCTGGGAAGGGAGCTGACAAAACTTCATGAACAAATCGTGGATTGTACTGCCGGCGAACTGGCTAGCCGCCTGGCGGAGGGTTCGGATGATCCCATACCCCAGAAGGGAGAATTCGCCATCCTGGTTTCCGGCAGGGCGGGGAAGCAGGGCGGAGAGGTCGAGGAGCGATGATCATTCTCCGGATAGCCAAGCTCCACGGGCGTTCTCGCACGCGCAAGTGCGCCCTGCTACTGGAGCGGGCGGAGCTGGACATCGCGGATGGCCGGGAGTGGCGAAAAGCCCGGGACTTCGCCCGAAAGCTGACGGAATTCCTGGCTTCGGACGCAGAATCCGAGGAGGGGCTCAAAATCGCCGCCGGCACCTGCCTGGCTTCGCTTGCCTCGGCAAAGGAGCCGAATCTTGTCCTGCGGGGCATCAACGATTTCAGGCATTACCTGGCCCGCGTATCGGGTCAGGCGCCGGCGGACTGGGACCTCCACGATTACCGGGCGCCGGCCGGGCTCGCGGCGCAGGCCGGACAGGCCGCGGCGGGGCAGGCTGAGACAAGGCCTTTCTACCCGGGCTTAAGGGTTTTTCTGGAGGATATCCGCTCGCCCTTCAACGTAGGCTCCATACTGAGGACGGCCGAAGCCCTGGGTTTCGAGGAAGTCCTCCTCTCTCCCCTCTGTGCCGATCCCGGACATCCAAGGGCGGCCAGGTCCTCCATGGGCGCTGTGAAGCTCATGCCTTGGAAACGATGCGAACTCGGGGATTTGTCCGTCCACGGTCCTCTTTTAGCCTTGGAGCTGGGAGGAAGCAGCATAGTCGATTTTACCTTTCCGTCCCGGGGGGTCCTCCTGCTCGGTTCGGAGGAACTGGGCTTGAGCCAACCCGCCCTGACTCTGGCCGGCACGAATCGAATCAGCATACCCATGAAGGGAATAAAAGCCTCGTTGAACGTGGCGGTAGCCTTCGGCATCGCCGCCCAGGCCTGGATCGGATCGAAACTTGGGGCCTGAGCGCCCCGGGCGAGCGTTTTTACGTTGACCCCGACGCGGAGCGGCGTTACACTGACAAGACTAACATAAACCCCACAAGGGAGGCATCAATGGCCAAGGTGGAACTCAAGAAGATCGGTAAGGTGTACGAAGGCAATGTACGAGCCGTATCGGACGCCAACATCACAATCAAGGACAAGGAATTCGTGGTTCTCGTAGGCCCCTCGGGCTGCGGCAAGACGACGACCCTGCGCATGGTCGCCGGCTTGGAGGACATCAGCGAGGGCGAACTCCTCATCGACGGCAAGTTGGTGAACGACGTGCCGCCCAAGGACAGGGACATAGCCATGGTGTTCCAGAACTATGCTCTCTATCCCCACATGTCGGTTTACGACAACATGGCCTTCGGTCTCAAAATACGGAAGCTGCCCAAGGAAGAGATCGACCAGCGGGTAAAGGAGGCGGCGAGGATTCTGGACATCGAGAAGCTCTTGGACCGCAAACCCAAACAGCTCTCCGGCGGCCAGCGCCAGCGGGTGGCCGTGGGACGCGCCATTGTGCGGAAACCCAAGGTCTTCCTCTTCGACGAGCCTCTGTCCAACCTGGACGCCAAGCTGAGAGTCCAGATGCGCGCCGAGCTGATCGAGCTCCACGACAGGCTCCAGGCGACCATGATCTACGTCACCCACGATCAGGTCGAGGCGATGACCATGGGCGATAAGATCGTCGTGATGAAAGATGGGCTGATTCAGCAGATTGGAAGCCCCCTGTATCTCTATAACAATCCCATCAATAAGTTCGTGGCGGGGTTCATAGGTTCTCCTCCCATGAATTTCCTGAACGCCAAGGTCGTCGAGGAGGAGGGGAAACTCCTGGTGGACGAGGGCTCCTTCAAGCTCGAACCCGACCCCTCCCATCTGGATCTCCTCAAGCCCTATGTGGGCAAGGAACTCGCCTTCGGCATCAGGCCCGAGGACCTCAACGTGGCTACCCAGACCAAGGCTTTGGGGCAGATACCCGCCAAGGTGACCGTCGTGGAGCCCCTGGGAGCCGAGATACACCTCCAGGCATCCACCCCCACCCAGGGCATGGTGGCGAGGATAGATCCCCATCATTTGTACAAGCACGGGGACACCATTGTCTTCGACCCGGTCATGTCCAAAGCCCGGTACTTCGACAAGGAAAACGAAAAATCCATTGTCCCGGTCAAGTGGAACGAGCAGGAAGACTAAACGAGCGGGAAGACTAAAGGAAAGCGGTAAGAAGGTCTCGGAAAAAGGTCCCGGAATGGGCGCAGGAAGGGCAGGCTCCGTAACCGTGGTTTGTCGTTTGCTTTTGTGCGCCCCCGCTCCCGTCGCCGCTCCCAACCGCCACGGCGACGATCAGCGGATGAGGGGCGGCCTTGCCGCGGGGCAGGAACTCTATTACAGGGAGAACGGCTGCTTTTCCTCGACCGGAAGGCTCATTTCCAATTGATGGGGCCCGCCGGGCCCCTTTTCTCTTCCGCCCAAATCGGGAATAGTGGTGCCATGACAATGAGGGAATCGCGCAGCCGCAACGCGGATCTAATCGTCAGGGCGCGACGTATGTATACGGTGGATAGGGCTTTCGGCAGGGCCGAGGCGCTGGCGGTCAAGGATGGCAGGATCCTGGCCGTCGGAAGCCGCGCGGAAATTGAAAACTATTTTTCCGCCCCCCGCCACCTGGACCTTGGAGATTCCTGCGCCTATCCCGGATTCATGGATCCCCATTGTCACTTTTTGAGCTACGGCTTTGTCCTCCAACGCCCCTGGCTTGCCGATACATCCTCCTGGGAGGAGGCTGTGGCTCTTATGGCCGCCTCGGAGATTCCCCCATCGGGCTGGATCCAGGGCAGGGGATGGGACCAGAACCGTTGGAAGAAAAAGGATTTCCCCGATCGAAGCCTTCTGGACAGGGCCTTTCCCCGCACTCCCGCCATTGCCATCCGCATCGACGGTCACGCCGCGGTGGCCAACGCCCCGGCCCTGGCGGCGGCGGGGCTTGACGCCCGAAGCAGGGTCGAAGGCGGCATGGTGCTGCTGCGGGACGGTCTCCCCACGGGTCTGCTGCTGGACAACGCCGTGGACCTGGTGAGGGCGGCCATTCCCGCCCCCTCGGAGAGCGAAATGCGGCAGGCTCTTCTCAAAGCCCAGGCCAGCTGCCTATCCCTAGGCCTGACCTCGGTTTCCAATGCCGGAACCGAACTGCGGGAGATCCTGGCCATGGAAAGGGCTCATGAAGAAGGCTCTCTCGACATCCGAATCTATGCCATGCTCGCGCCGAGCGCGGAGAATATCGAAACCCTGGCGCGTCGAGGCCCTCTGGCCAAGGACAGGCTGACGGCGCGCTCCTTCAAAATGTACGCCGATGGAGCGCTGGGCTCCAGGGGCGCTCTTCTTCTGGAGGACTACGCCGACGATCCGGGCAACCGGGGCTTGCAAACCCTGGAAGAGGGGGAATTGGACAGGATCTGCGGCATTGCCCGGGGGTGCGGCTATCAGATGAATGTCCACGCCATTGGGGACGGAGCTGCCAGGTTGGTGCTGGAGGCCTACGGGCGCCACCTCGAACCCGGCAACGATCTGCGCTGGCGGATCGAGCACGCCCAGCTTTTGACCGACGAAGATTTGGAAAGGATAGCCCGTCTGAGAATCGTGCCGTCGATCCAGGCGGTCCATGCCGTGTCCGATATGGCCTGGACCGAGAGCAGACTCGGCCCGGGACGGATGTATCGCTCCCACCGCTATCGCGATCTCTTGGAGCACTGCGGCTGGCTGGCCAACGGCAGTGACTTCCCCATAGAAAAGGCCGATCCTCTGAGGGGTTTCAGGGCCGCGGCGTTCAGAAAGGACGACGAGGGGCGACCTGAAGGAGGCTGGAGTTCCGATCAGGCCATGGAAAGGGTGGATGCCCTCAAAGCCATGACCATCTGGGCGGCCAGAGCCAATTTCGAGGAGGGTTCCCGGGGCAGCCTGGAAGCCGGCAAGTGGGCCGATATCGTGGCGTTGGACAGGGACCTCGTCGAAGATGGGGAGGACTCGCTTTGGGATGCCACAGTGCAGGCCACGATCGTGGGTGGAAAGATTCTGCATCGGATTTAAGTCGCCTTCGGCCCCCGCCACATCCCAGGGCTTAATGTAAAATATATCCTATATTATTGCGATTTTTCTTGACACCTTAAAAAAGCCATTCTACGATTGCTCATCTGTTGATGAGTGAGTCGATTCAATAGGAGGCAAAGATGAAGAAGTTCGGAAAAGTAGCGGCCTTGCTTATCCTCGGCTTCGTGGTGGGCGGCCTGGCCTTTGCGCAGGTGGGACCGGCGAACATGAAGGGAGGAACCTACACCTGGGTGGCGGGCGGCATGGGCGGCGGCTGGTACACCGTGGCCGGCGGGTTCGCCAGGCTGGTGAACGAAAAAGAGCCCCGTATCACAATCAAGGTAATCCCCGGCGGCGGCGTCGCCAACCCGATCGCCCTGCATCAGGGGGATGCGGATATAGCCTGGGGCGTGGGCTATGTGGATAAGGCGGCTTATAACGGCATCGCCCCCATCTACGACAAGGCCTATAAGAACATCATGGCCTTCGCCGGAACCCTGGCGGTGGATTACTATCACTTCCTGGCCGCCAAGGATCAGGGCGTGACCACCCTGGACGATTTCGTAGCCAAGGTTAAGAGAGGGGAGAAGGTCAAGGTGGCCGCCCCAATGACCGGTACCTCCGAGTATGTCATGACCTCCTTCGTACTTCAGTACTATGGTCTCTCCTATGACAAGATCAAACAGGCCGGCGGCACCGTGATCCAGGCCATCTACGGCGACATGCCCAGCCTCTTCAAGGACAGGCATGTGGACTACGCCTTCACCTGTGTCGGACTCCCCGCGGCTATCATCACCGAAATGGCCATGGGTAGGCCCGCCACCCTGATGGCGCTCTCCGATGAAGTTATCAACCATTGCGCCACCACCTACGGAACGGTAGCCCTGGATTCGGGCTTGGCCAAAGTTCCCGGCGGCACCTATGCCGGTATGCCTAATGATATCCAGACCCTCTGCCACTCCACCGAGATGTTGGTGAGCCCCAAGATGCCCGAGGATGTGGTCTACGTCCTTACCAAGGTTCTCAACGAGAACAAGGCTTTCCTGGTCCAGCTCGGCGCCGGTTATAAGGTGTTCGAGCCCAAGAACGCCGGCACCACGGTGCAGGTTCCTCTGCATCCGGGCGCTCTCAAATACTATAAGGAAATGGGATACATCAAATAACAGCTTTTCGGGGTGTCTAGGATGAGGGTTTCGCCCGACCCGCGGCGGGAAGGGCGAAACCCGTTTTATAACGTTAAAACTTTTTCGTTGCCTTATTCAAAGGGGAATTTATGCGTAATCTCAAAGCTCCGCTGAAGTGGATAGTAGGAGTATGGTCGGCCCTGATCGCCCTTTTCTATCTCTATACCGCGGTTTTCGGCATAATGCAGCCGCGCATCCAGCGGGGCGTCCATATGCTCTTCCTCCTTCCCATGGCGTTTCTTCTTTTTCCGGCAACCAAGAAAAACTCGCCGGTGGACAGGCCGAGCGCCCTGGACTGGGTGCTCGCCCTGGCTTCGATTGTCCCGGCTCTTTACATAATCATCTACAATGAACCGCTGAATATGAGAATGCAGATGGTCTCCTCGATGGATACCCTCCAGGTGGTCCTGGGCACTATCAATATTCTCCTGATCATCGAGGCCATACGGCGCGTGGTCGTGCCGGCCATGGCTATTCTCGTGGCGGTGTTTCTCCTCTACGTTTTCGTAGCGCCCTATCTTCCGGGGATTCTCTATTCGAGGCCCCTGCGCTTTCCCCGCCTGGTGGAGATGAATTATCTGCTCACGGATACGGGCATCTACGGAGGGATAACGGGCGTCACCGCCACCTTCGTCGCCATCTTCGTCATATTCGGCTCCTTTATGGAGACCACGAAGACCGGCGCTTTCTTCACCAATTTCGCCACCAAGGTGGCCGGCCGCGGGCCTGGAGGTCCGGCCAAGATCGCCGTGGTGAGTTCCGGTCTTTTCGGTTCCATTTCCGGCGTCGCCTCGGCCAACGTATATGCCACCGGTACCTTCACCATTCCCTTGATGAAAAAATTAGGCTACAGGCCCCAGTTCGCCGGCGCCGTGGAAGCGGCCGCATCCACCGGCGGCCTGATAATGCCGCCTATCATGGGCGCGGGAGCCTTCGTGATGTCGGAGATAACCAACATCCCTTACGCCACCATAGCCCTCGCGGCAGCCCTAGGGGCTGTTCTCTACTACGTGAGCATTTACTGGCGCGTCCACTTCGTGGCGCTCAAGGATAATCTCAAGGCGATGGATCCCAAGGACATGATTTCCTGGGAACAGGTCTTTTTTGATTCCTATCTCCTTTTGCCCCTGGTCGTCCTCATCGCTTTTCTCGTCATCGGCTATTCGCCCTTCGGCGCCTGTACCTATGCGATCGGGACATCCTTCCTCCTGAGTTTTTTGCGCAAGGATACCAGGCTCTCGCCCAAGAAGCTCTTCGAAATCTTCGAAAAGTCAGGCTACAACTGCATTATGCTCGGCGTCACCTGCGCCGGGGCTGGCATGGTGGTGAGCGTGGTCACCTACACCGGCCTTGCCTTGGGCATAGCGACGGCCATTCAGAGTTTCTCCGGCGGCTTCCTTCTGCCCGCCCTCATCCTGGTCATGATTACCTGCCTCATTTTGGGCATGGGATTGCCCTGCACCCCGGCCTATATCATCGCGGTCACCATCGGCGGACCGGCCATGATGGCCTTGGGCATCCCGACGCTCCCTGCCCACCTCTTTGTGTTCTACTTCGCCATAATGGCCGAGGTGACGCCTCCCGTCTGCATAGCCTCCTACTGCGGGGCCGCCATAGCGGGCACCAAGCCCCTGGCAACGGGGGTCGAATCATCGCTCATAGCTATCATGGGCTATCTGATTCCCTTCATATTTGTGTACAACCCAGCCTTGATTCTCCGGGGAACGCCGCTGAATATTATCGCCACCTTCCTTTTGGGCGTAATCATATCGGGGCTCTGGGCCGCCACCTTCTCGGGCTACCTCTTCAAGCATCTCAACATAATTGTCCGCATACTGCTCGGGCTTGTCACGGCGGGGCTTGTGGTTCTGGTATGCAATGTCAAAATCATGGGCCAGCTGCTGCCCCAGATCGCTATCATCGTCGTCGGCGTCGCCGCTATCGCGCTCTTCCTGACGGTGAACAGAAAAACGGTAAAAGCCCTCAAGGCGGAAGTCGCATGATTATAAAAGGGGGCTACGGCAATTACGGCCAAGACCTGGGTATCCTCATGCTGGATACCCGCTTTCCCCGGATCCCCGGCGATATCGGAAACGCCAAGAGCTTTCCCTTTCCCGTCCGCTACAAGCGGGTTCTGGGAGCTTCGCCGAAGCGGGTGGTGGAGGAGGCCGATCCGGAGCTGGTGGAGCCCTTCATCGCCGCGGCCCGGGAGCTGGAAGCCGAGGGGGTGGGGGCTATCACCACGAGCTGCGGTTTCCTGGCCCTTTTTCAGCCCGAATTGGCCGCCTCCGTGAACGTTCCTCTTTTCAGCTCCAGCCTTCTGCAGATTCCCCTGCTCTACGAGATCTTCGGGCGTCGCGGCAAGGCCGGGGTTTTGACCGCCCGGGCGGCATCCCTTACGGAGCGGCATTTCAGGAACTGCGGGGTTCAGGACATTCCTTTGGCGGTGGCGGGAATGGACGAAAAACCGGAGTTCAGCCGGGTTTTCCTGGAAAAATCCCCGCCGGGGACAGCGCCCTGCCTGGATGTGGAAAAGGCGGAAGACGAGCTGAGGGCCCAGGCCGTCGCCTTGGCTGCCGCCGAACCGGAATTACGATTCATCGTGTTGGAATGCACCAACATGCCGCCTTTCAAAAAGGCGATACAGGAAGCCTGCGGAAAACCTGTATTCGATATCATCAGTCTGGCCGGATTCATCCATTCCGGCTTGCTGGGAAGCTGAGGAAGGCTATGGCTTACTTGCGTTGCGATGTGGCGATTCTCGGGGCTGGGGTGAACGGCACCTCCATAGCCTATGAACTTTCCAAGCGGGGCAAGAAGGTCCTGCTGATCGACAAGATCGTCATGGGCGCAGGAGCCTCCGGCTCCTGCGACGACATGATACTGCTCCAGTCCAAGAAGCCTGGTATCCTGCTGGAGATGGCCTTCAAGAGCCTGGAGCGCTTCGAAAGCCTCAAGGACGAACTTCCTTCGGACATCGAATTCGAAACCCAGGGAGGGACGATTCTCATAGAGGACGAAGAGCACCTGGCCATCATGGAGGACTTTGTCGCGAGCCAGAACCGCTATGGCCTGGAGGTGGAGATCATAGATCGAAAGCGTCTTCTGCAGCTCCAGCCCCTGGTGGCCGACGACATCATCGCCTCCACTTACAGCGCCAGGGATTCCCAGGTGAATCCCATGCTCCTTATGAAGGCATTTCTCCTGGGGGCCAGGCGGAAGGGCATGGAGTTCCTGTCCAGGACCAGGGCTGCGGCGGTGGAGCGTCTGCAGTCGGGTTGGGGGCTTCTTCTGGATTCCGGCGACAGGGTGGAGGCCGAGGTCCTGGTCAACGCGGCGGGAGCATGGGCTAACGATATAACCAAGCTGATAGGCTTCGAAGTGCCCATAACCCCCCGTAAGGGGCAGGTGATCGTCACCGAGGCCATCCCTCCCCTGGGAGCGACCAACGTATGGAGCGCTCAGTATATTGTGTCCAAGCTCAAGCCGCAGGAACCGGCAATAAGCAGGCCGGACGGAAGGGCGGCTGTCCAAACGCCCGCCGAGCGCTTTGGGCTGGGCTTTGCCTTTACGGGCACCCATAACGGAAATTATCTGATCGGCAGCACCAGGGAAAACCGGGGCTTCGACAAAAGCACCGATCCGGAGGCGATAGGACTTCTGTCCGCCCAGGTGGAACGCTTCTTCCCGGTCATGTCCAAGATAAACTTCATCAGGACCTTCGCGGGACTGAGGCCCTCCACTCCCGACGGTATGCCCTTCCTGGGGGAGATCCCCGGGGCACCGGGTTTCTTCATCGCCGCCGGCCACGAGGGCGACGGGATCGCCCTCTCCCCGATCACTGGTCTTGTGATGGCGGACCTCATTACGGGCAAGAAGCCGGAATTCCCCATGAAAGCCTTCGATCCGGGCCGCTTTTGCGGAAAGGGGGGAGTGTAAACCTATGAAACTGGACCTTGACGAAAGGGATCTGATCCTCCTGGAGTGCATCAGGTCCGCGGGCGAGCCCTTGGGTTCGTGGAGTCTCGTCGAGGAGATGGAAAAGCAGGGCTTCAAAGTGAGCTCCGCCTCCATAGGAAGGATTCTCTATAGGCTGGAGTCGTTGGGACTGGTGGAAAGCCAGGCCAACAAGGGCCGGGTGCTTACCAAGGAAGGTTTGAAGGCTATCACCAAGGCCAGGGTGAGTAAGTCTATAAGCAGGCACAGCAAGGAGCTGGAAAAGCTGATAGACAGCAGCATCCTGGACGAATATATCATGGTCCTCCAGGCCAGGAGGGCGATAGAACGGGAGACAGCCAGATTGGCGGCGGAGAATATAAGCGAAAGCAGACTCCGACAGCTTGAACAAATCATAGCGGATCAGGAAGATAAGGCCTCCAGAGGAGAGAGTATCGCCGAAGTGGATATCGCCTTTCATAGGAATATCGCCGAGGCTTCCAAGAATTCCGTTCTTTCCGCGGTCTACGGAATCCTGGCCATGCTTGGTCAGCAAACGGAGCTTTTCGAATATATGCGTAAAAGTGTGGGGGCGACCTACAGGACAGCCCATCGCTCGATTCTGGAAGCTCTGCGGAAGCACGATCCGGACGAGGCCGAACGTTGTATGCTGGCCCACGTGGATGGGCTCATGGAAAACGTGAGAAAGTACTGGGAACATTACAGGGAGTAGGCAATGGACGAGAACAAGGGTCTTGGAGACGAGAAATATATCTGCCGTTGCGAGGAAGTGACTGAAGCGGAGATCCGGGACGCGATCAGGGCGGGAGCGCGGAGCGTGGTCGAGATCAAACGCTGGACGAGGGCTGGCATGGGGATCTGCCAGGGCAGATCCTGCAGACGTCTGGTGGAGCGCATCCTGGCCGAGGAACTGAAACTCAAGCCCGAAGAGATCGAGATCTCCTCGTTCAGACAACCTGTGAGACCTGTCTCGATAAAGGCGATGGACGAATAAGAGCCTCTTGTCCGGTACTACCGGATTGAAGGCAGGGACAATGCTGAGCAAAGAAGGGGAGGATCGTATGGAATTCGGGAGATTGATGGTTGCCATAGCCACACCGTTCAAGGATTCGCTGGAATTGGATATCGAAGCCGCAGCCGCCTTGGCCAAGCGATTGGCAGGCGAGGGAGTGGAAAGTTTCGTGGTGAGCGGGACCACCGGAGAATCTCCGACGCTTTCCCGCTCCGAGAAGATCGGGCTCATACAGGCGATAAAGAAGGCCACGGGACTGCCGGTGATCGCCAATGCGGGCACCAACGATACCAGGGTTTCGGTACAGAACGCCAAGGATGCCGAAGAGGCGGGGGCCGACGGGCTCTTGCTGGTGGCCCCTTACTACAACAAGCCCGACCAGGGCATGCTCTACGACCATTTCTCCACCATCGCTTCGTCGGTGAAAATCCCTTCCATGCTCTATAACGTCCCGGGCAGGACGGCGATCAGCATACGGCCCGAGACGATCGTAAAGCTTTCCAAGGATGTGCGACAGATCACCATGCTCAAGGACGCGGCGGGCAACTTGGATGACACGACGGTGGTTATCCGCGATGCGGCGCCCGGCTTTAGGGTATATACGGGAGAAGACGCCCTTACCCTTCCGACCCTGGCGATCGGAGGCTACGGCGTGGTGTCCGTGGCGGGCCACGTGGTGGCTCCATTCATGAAGAAGATGATCGAAGCCTATTTGGTCGGAAAAATCGCCGAGGCGGCCGCGCTTCACGTAAAGCTTCAGGCGATCAACAGGGCTCTCTTCCTCCAGCCCAATCCCGTCCCCGTCAAGCGGGCGCTCCAGCTCTGCGGATTTGAGGCTGGCCCCTTGCGGCCGCCCCTCAAGCCCGCCTCGCCGGAAGTAACCGATGCGCTTGCCAAGGCGCTGAAGGATTTGGGGCTGGGTAAATGAACGCAGAAAAATCCCCCGGCTCGAGGATAGCCAAACATGCCGTCCTCGGGGATATGCCGGTTCAGAAGGAATTGACTATCTACTTCGAAGGAAAGCCCCTCAAGGCGTTGGAAGGCGAGCCGATCATGGCCGCTCTGGTGGCCGCCGGGGTAACAGTGTTCCGTTATACCAAGAAAGGCTCGCCCCGCAGGATGTTCTGCGGTATTGGGCGCTGCACCGACTGCGTCATGACCGTGGACGGGGTACCGGGGGTGAGAACTTGCGTAACCGAGGTGCGGGAGGGGATGAGGGTGGAGCGTCAACAGGGCGTGGGCAACTGGAATATCCAGGCGGAGGCCGACCATGCGTAACGATGGAAAGCCCGCCGTCGTGGTAGGCGCCGGTCCCGCGGGACTCTGTGCGGCGATCGAACTCAAGAAGGCTGGGGCTCCGGTGGTGCTCATGGACGAAAACGCCAAACCCGGCGGCCAGCTCTTCAAGCAGATCCATAAATTTTTCGGTTCCCGGGAGCATAAGGCAGGCATCCGGGGCTTCGATATCGGAAAGGAACTCCTGGCCGAATCGCTGCGTCTCGGCATCGATGTGCGGCTCAAGACCGAAGTGGTGGGCATAGAGTCCGGGCTCAAGGTCTGGGCGGTGGAGGATAGGTCGAAGTCCTATACCCTGGACGCAGGGAAGCTCATCCTCGCCACGGGGGCTACCGAGAACGCCCTGAGCTTTCCCGGCTGGACCCTGCCCGGCGTCATGACCGCCGGCTGTGCCCAGACCCTCATCAACGTGCACAGGGTTTTGCCCGGCAAGAAGGTGCTCATGGTGGGTTCGGGCAACGTGGGGGTGATAGTGGCCTACCAACTCATGCAGGCCGGCGCCCGGGTGGCGGCGGTTATCGAAGCCCTGCCAAGGCTGGGCGGCTACGGAGTGCATACCGCCAAGGTGCGCAGGGCGGGAGTGGCCTTCCACTGCTCGACCACCATCCTGCGAGCCGAGGGAAAAGAAGGTGTCGAAAAGGCCGTGATCGCCAAGATCGACGAAAAGTTCAGGCCGATTCCGGGCACGGAACAGATCCTGGACGTGGATACGATCTGCCTTGCCGTAGGGCTGACTCCTTCAATAGAGCTCTCCTGTCTGGCGGGATGCAGACAGATCTATGTGCCCGAACTGGGTGGCAATATGCCCGCCCACGACGACTATATGCGCTCCAGCAACGAATCGGTCTACGTGGTGGGGGACATCGCCGGCGTTGAGGAGGCGAGTACAGCCATGGAAGAGGGTAGGCTCGCGGGGCTCCATGCGGCCTGGGCCATGGGCTATATGGACGACCAAACCATGAAAACAAGGACTAACGAGACCCGGGAACGTTTACAGGCGCTCCGGCAGGGTGTCTTCGGGCAGAAGCGTTTTGCCGCCAAAGAAAGGATCCTGGCCATGAGGAAGGACGCATGAGCAACAACGAAGCGCTTAAAACGACGGGGGCCCCTTCTCTGGAAGAGCTGCGGGCGGTGGGACAGTTGGCATCGGAAGAGGAAATGGAAGGCCGGGGCTGTCTTTGCATCGAGTGTATCGAGGAAATCCCCTGCAATCCCTGCCAGACGTCCTGTCCCCAGGGCGCCATTACCGTCGGTTTTCCTATCACAAACCTCCCGGTGATCGACAGGACCAAGTGCACGGTCTGCGGACTCTGCATCCCCGCCTGCCCGGGGCTCGCCATCACTATCAAAAGCGTCAAAGACGACAGGGCCCGGGTGCGCTTTCCATGGGAATACTTACCCTATCCCTCGGTTGGCGATACGGTGCGGATGGTCGATAGACTGGGCCGGGAACTCTGCGACGGCAAGATCGTCTCGATAATAAATCCGGAACGCAATAACAAGACGGCGGTGATCACCGCCGAATTCCCCAGAAAATTCGTACAGGATGCGATAAGCATCGCAAGGAGAAATATCGATGTATAGAGTCGCTGTCGTGGGCGCCCTGGGCGCCGTAGGCACGGAGATGATCAAAACCCTGGAAGACAGGAACTTCCCCATCTCTACCCTCATCCCCATGGACATACCCGAAATGGCGGGCAAGAAGGTCAGATATAGGGGAGGAGAGGTCGAGGTGAGGGCGGCTGGCAAGGGCGCCTTCAAGGATGTGGATATCGCTCTCTTCTCCGCCGGCGCGGACGCGAGTCTGGTGCTGGCTCCCATAGCGGCATCGGAAGGTGCCATCGTGGTGGACAACTCCTCCGCGTGGAGAATGGACCCTGGAGTCCCCCTGGTGGTGCCCGAGGTAAATCCCGATGCGGTGGACGCCCACAAGGGCATCATTGCCAATCCCAACTGCTCTACCATCCAAATGCTGGTGGCCTGCAAGCCCCTCCACGACGCCTATAAGATCAAGCGTATCGTGGTGTCCACGTATCAGGCCGTCTCAGGCGGCGGCGGTCCGGCGATGCGGGAACTCGCGGCCCAGGCCGGCCAGTACGCCCGGGGCGAAGAAATCAAGGTGTCGGTGTTTCCCCGGCAGATACTTTTCAACGCTATTCCGCATATCGATGTTTTCGTGGACAACGGCTATACTAAGGAAGAAATGAAAATGGTCCACGAAACCCACAAAATCATGGATCCGGCGGTGGAAGTGAGTCCCACTGCGGTCAGGGTCGGAGTTTTCAGAGGTCATTCCGAGTCGATCAACATCGAGACCGAAAAACCCATCGACCTGGCCGAGGCCAAGCGCCTGCTGGAAAAGGCTCCCGGGGTAAAACTGATGGACGATCCGTCCCGGCTTCTCTATCCCACGGCACTGGATTGCGACGGGCAGGATGCCGTTTTCGTAGGCCGGTTGAGAACCGATCCCACGGTGCCCAACGGGCTCAACATGTGGGTGGTTTCGGACAACCTTCGCAAAGGCGCCGCGCTCAACGCCGTGCAGATCGGCGAGCTTTTGGTCAAAAAGGGCCTCAAACCCCGGAAATTGTGATAAGGAGAGAGCCTATGGCCCTCATCGTTCAGAAATTCGGCGGCACTTCCCTGGCCGACCCGGCCTCCCGGGAACTCCTGGCTTCCAAGGTCAAGACTGCCCTGGAAGCCGGGGACAGGCTGATCCTTGTGGTCTCCGCGATGGGGCGAAGGGGAGATCCTTACGCCACCGATACCCTTCTTGATCTTTTGAACCAATATCCCGGCGGCGCGGATGGGCTGGGCCGCGACCTCATCGCTTCCTGCGGAGAGGTTATTTCGGCATGCCTCATCGCCGCCCTCCTCAACTCCAGGGGTATCAAGGCCCAGCCCATGACCGCCTCGAGCGCCGGCATTTCCGCTACCGGGGACTTCCTGGACGCCAATCCAGGGGACATCGAAACCTCCCGGCTGCGGAAGGTTTTGGACGAAGGCGCGGTGCCTGTGGTAACAGGTTTCCAGGGTATGGACGGTTCGGGAAGGGTACTCACCCTTGGACGAGGCGGGAGCGACACCAGCGCAGTGGCAATCGCGGGGGCCCTGGGCGCCGACTTCGTGGATATCTATAAGGACGTGCCCGGGGTGGCCAAGGCGGATCCGAGGCTGATTCCCCAGGCTCCCTTCATGGATTTTTTGGACTACGATTCCATGGTCAGGCTGGCCCGGCACGGTGCGAGGGTCCTGCACGACAAATCGGCGGACCTCGCCAGGAAACTGGGCATACGGATACGGGTACGCTCCACCTTCGACGACGGGCCAGGCACCCTTATAGGACCCTTGGGCATCGTACCCCCTCCTCCGGCATTTTTGGGCTTATCCAGTTCACCCAAGCCGGGGGCGGAAATGAAACTGGTGGCCGTATTCGCCGAAGGCGAGGGTGGTACAAGAATACCCCCTGCCTTGAAGGTAGCCGCGAAATGGCGAAAAGAGGCCTCGGTATCGCAAATCGATTCGAGGGATGCCGATGCGGTTGCATTTTTATGCTCTCAAGAGTATACGCCGATTTTCGCCTCCGATTTGTACGACGCGCTCGATTACTGAATAATTCGATTATCTCAATATCCCACGAAGGCTTATGTATGCTTTTGTGGGATTTTTTTCATAGCCCACGATATCGAAATCGATAAATAGTTATATTTTTTGTATATTTTTGCAATTATTGTTGACAAATGCCTTCCTCTTTGCTCTACTTGCGAAAATTGATTCTATGCGCAGGTACGTATGCGTCTAGGATGTTTCGAAAGGGGCATTGCAGTGAAACAAGGTTATCCTTCGGTCGGCTACCCGACCAGACAAGGGTTGTATGACCCTGGGTATGAGCATGACGCGTGCGGTATCGGTTTTGTCGTTAATATAAAAGGTCGAAAATCCCACGAGGTTGTTTCGCAATCCCTAACCGTACTCAGCAATCTTGAGCATAGGGGTGGTGTCGGGTATGAGCGCAACTCCGGCGATGGGGCGGGCATATTAACCCAGATTCCCCACAAGTTTTTTATCGAAGTCTGTAAAGATTTTGGCATCAAACTGCCGGGTGCTGGCGATTACGCGGTCGGAATGGCTTTTCTTCCCCGGGATCCTGATATTTGCGCCACCGTTCGCGGACACATCGAAGATATCGCCACGACAATGGGATTTGCCGTACTCGGGTGGCGCGATGTACCCGTCGATATTTCCTCCTTGGGTTTTTCATCACGGGACGTAATGCCGAGGATCCAACAACTCTTCCTGACAAAGCCGGCGGGAATATCAAACACCCTCGATTTCGAACGCCGCCTCTACCTGTTCCGAAAAAAAATTGAAAAAACAATGATGGACAAGGATGAGTCCGATGAGGGCTACTGTTATTTTGTCAGCCTTTCATGCAGGACTATCGTTTATAAAGGCATGCTCACCGCTCTTCAACTCAAGCCTTTCTACCTCGATCTTGCCCATCCCTCTTTTGAGTCGGCGCTCGCGCTTGTGCATTCCCGTTTTTCCACGAATACTTTCCCGACCTGGGTAAGAGCCCATCCGTACCGTTATTTGACGCATAACGGCGAGATCAATACCTTGCGGGGGAATATCAATTGGATGCATGCCAGGGAAGCGCTTCTTTCTTCGGATCTTTTCGGGGAGGATTTCAAGGAAATACTTCCAATAATAAATCCCAACGGATCGGACTCGGCTATGTTCGACAATTGCCTCGAGTTTCTTTCCCTGACAGGTCGTTCGATTCCCCATGCGATGATGATGATGATTCCCGAGCCCTGGTCGGGAGAATACGGAATGAGCCCTGAAAAAAAGGCATTTTACGAATATCATGCCTGCCTTATCGAACCATGGGATGGACCGGCGGCGATGACATTTTCGGATGGAACGGTAGTAGGCGCCGTACTCGATCGCAATGGCCTGAGGCCAGCTCGATACTACGTCACTCTGGACGATACAATCATTCTGGCATCGGAGACAGGTGTATTGGACATTCCGGCTGATCGGATCATCCGCAAGGAAAGACTGAAACCCGGGAGAATGTTGCTCATCGACACTTCGGAAGGCCGGATAGTGGGCGATGATGAGTTGAAAGAGCGGGTGGCGAGCGAATATCCTTACAAAGAGTGGCTCGAGGAGCACTTGCTGCCTATCGAAAAACTGCCAGAATCCCCGCTGCGCGCCTTGCCTGACCATGAATCCATATTAAAAAGGATGAAGGTATTCGGATACTCCTATGAGGACGTCCGCCTCGTATTGCTTCCCATGGCGAGTGAAGGTGTGGATCCGATCGGCTCCATGGGCATGGACACTCCTCTGGCGGTGCTCTCAAAAAAACCCCAGCTTCTGTACAATTACTTCAAACAGCTATTCGCCCAGGTCACCAATCCTCCGATTGACGCTATCCGCGAGGAGATCGTAATAGGAACCGACACCTTTATAGGTTCGGAGGGCGATCTCATTCACCCCGTTCCGCGCGCAGCGCATCAGATAAAACTCGCTAGCCCGATAATCGACAACGCAGAACTGGCTAAATTACGCAACATCAAACGGGAGGGCTTCAAAGCTGTCACCATACCTATTATTTATCCGGTGGGCGATAAGGGGTCGGGGTTGACGCGAGCCATGGAATCCTTGTGCGGGGAAGCGGATAAGGCATTTCGTGCGGGAGCTAATATCCTCATTCTTTCCGACCGGGGAGTCAGCAAGAGGATGGCGCCCATTCCCGGCCTCTTGGCTGCCTCGGGGCTGCATCATCATCTTATCAGAAACGGGACTCGTACTCGCGTATCCATCATCCTGGAGTCGGGGGAACCTAGGGAAATTCACCATTTCGCCATGCTGGTGGGATATGGCGTTTCGGCGGTAAATCCATATCTGGTATTCGAGGCTCTGGAAGACATGACTCGAACAGGCCAATTGAACGATATTCCATACGAGAAGGCGGTCACGACCTATAAAAAGACGGTCGCCAAAGGAATCGTCAAAGTGATGTCCAAGATGGGCATTTCAACGCTCCAGGGATATCAAGGCGCCCAGATATTTGAGGCTGTGGGATTGGGGCAGGTATTCATCGACCATTATTTTACCGGGACTCCCTCGCGCATAGGAGGTATTGGGATAGAGGAAGTGGCGGCCGATGTCGAGGCTAGGCATCTCCTGGCTTTCAGCACCTATAATCCCCATGGCACGGCGCTCGCTTCGGGAGGGGATTGGCAATGGCGAAGCGATGGTGAATACCATCTCTACAATCCAGAAACAATTCATCTGCTTCAGATGGCCTGTCGTAATGGGGATTTTCAGACCTTCCGCAATTATTCCGCTCGTATCGATAATCAAAATCAGCGGCAATGTACCTTGCGCGGATTATTACGATTCAAACCGGGCAATGCGGTACCCCTGGATGAAGTGGAATCCGTCGACTCCATTGTTACGCGTTTTAAAACCGGGGCCATGTCCTATGGGTCGATCTCGAAGGAAGCCCATGAAAGCCTTGCCATAGCCATGAATAGACTAGGGGGAAAGAGTAATACCGGCGAAGGTGGCGAAGACCCCGATCGGTATATAGCTGATCCTTCAGGCAGTTCAAGGAAGAGCGCCATCAAACAAGTCGCTTCGGCCCGATTCGGAGTTACGAGCCACTATCTCATGAATGCCACTGAAATTCAGATCAAAATGGCTCAAGGGGCGAAGCCCGGCGAAGGCGGTCAATTGCCCGGGCGGAAGGTGTATCCCTGGATCGCCGAATGTCGCGGATCCACTCCCGGCGTCGGCCTGATTTCTCCCCCGCCACATCACGACATCTACTCTATCGAGGATTTGGCGGAACTGATCCACGACTTGAAGTGCGCCAATCCCTCGGCCAGGATTTCCGTAAAACTGGTCTCCGAGGTGGGTGTGGGCACTATCGCCGCGGGAGTCGCAAAAGCGCGGGCGGATGTGGTGTTGATTTCCGGATACGATGGAGGTACGGGCGCCTCTCCCCGGACATCGCTGCGACACGCGGGGCTGCCGTGGGAATTGGGGCTGGCTGAAACGCAACAGACATTGTTGCTGAACAATTTGCGTTCCAGAATTACCGTCGAGGCAGATGGAAAACTCATGACCGGAAAGGATGTCGCTGTAGCGGCGCTTCTCGGAGCCGAGGAGTTCGGCTTCGCGACTGCGCCCCTTATAGCATTGGGCTGCGTGATGATGCGGTTCTGCAATTTGGATACCTGTCCTGCTGGCATAGCAACCCAAAACCCTAGGCTTCGCGCGCGTTTCTCCGGGAAACCAGAGCATGTCGAGAATTTTATGCGTTTTATAGCCCTGGAATTGCGAGAGCATATGGCGGCTCTCGGGTTCAGGAGGGTCAAAGAAATGATCGGTCGGTCGGATATGCTCGAAATGCTTCCTTCGCCGTCCAATCCCAAAACAGCCCTTCTCGATTACGAAAAGATACTTTTTAAGCCGAACGTCCCGGAAAATTGGCGTAACGAAAACGAATCGATGCACGACCACAATCTGGATGACACACTCGATAAAAGAGTCCTGCTTCGAATATGCAAGCCGGCCATCGAATCGGGGGAAAAGCTTTCCTTCACACTACCGATCCGTAACGTGGATCGTGTGGTGGGCACTATGCTCGGTTCTGAAATAACTAAACGCTACGGCGCAAGCGGACTGCCGGACGATACGATAAGGCTCCGGTTCGTCGGATCGGCAGGGCAAAGCTTCGGGGCCTTCCTCCCCGCAGGCATCACCCTCGCCCTGGAGGGTGATGCCAATGATCATATCGGCAAGGGACTCTCGGGCGGAAAAATCATTGTATGCCCGCCTCCAGGCGCCACTTTCGTTCCGGAGGAGAACATTGTAGTCGGGAATGTGGCCCTCTACGGCGCGACCAAGGGAAAGGCGTTTATCCAAGGCCAGGCCGGCGAACGTTTTTGCGTCCGCAACTCCGGGGCCATGGCGGTCGTGGAAGGAGTGGGCGATCACGCCTGCGAGTATATGACCGCCGGTCGCGTCGCCGTACTCGGGCGAACAGGGAAGAACTTCGGAGCTGGCATGTCGGGAGGCATAGCCTATGTTTACGACGCTGACGGCAATTTCCCCTCGCGATGCAATCCCTCGATGGTGGATATCGAAGACCTGACCGAAGGGGAGCGTGAAGAAGAATTGCTGGCCATGCTTCATGCGCATATGGACGCCACAGGCTCTGCCTTGTGTCGTACGCTTCTTAAGGGATGGGCCGGGGCGAAAAAACGATTCGCCGTGGTCTTCCCCAAAGATTACCGCCGCATGATGATCGCGGTGAAAAAATACACCCATGGCGGCATGCCTCAGACAGAGGCTTTGATGGCGGCTTTTGAGGAAAATAACCGTGACCTTGCCAGGGTCTCGGGTAATTAGGAGCGGAAATCCTATGGCGAAACCCACCGGCTTCCTGGAATATGCGAGATCGCTTCCAAAGGATAGAGAGCCTTTAACGCGCATCAAGGACTGGAAGGAATTCCATACGCGTTTTGCGAATGAGCAGGACATTCGTCAACAGGGGGCGCGTTGTATGGATTGCGGTACTCCCTATTGTCATTCAGGCATTTTATACGATGGGGCGGTATCGGGCTGCCCGCTCAACAACCTCATCCCAGAATTCAACGAGATGGTATATCGCGGGCTTTGGATCCTCGCTGCGAATCGTCTTAGGCTTACAAATAATTTTCCTGAATTTACGGGGAGGGTCTGCCCAGCCCCCTGTGAGGCGGCTTGTACTGTCGGCATCAACGATACACCGGTCACTATAAAGCAAAATGAAATTGAAATAATCGAGCGGGAGTGGGCGTCAGGCGCATTATTGCCAAAACCACCGCTCCAACGGACGGGAAAGAACATAGCGATAGTAGGGTCCGGACCATCGGGGCTTGCCTGCGCCGACCTCCTCAATAAGGCGGGGCATTCGGTAACTGTGTATGAAAAGGCGGATAGACCTGGCGGCCTTCTCATGTATGGGATTCCCAATATGAAGCTGGACAAAGAAATTGTCATGCGCCGGATAGGCTTGATGGAAGCTGAGGGAGTCAAGTTCATTCTGAATTTGGAAGTTGGCCTAACCAGCGATTCCGATGAAATCATCGCCGCGCATGACGCGGTCGTGCTGGCATGCGGCGCCGGAAGCCCGCGTGATATTTCAGTACCTGGCAGGGATCTGAAAGGTATTTATTTCGCCCTCGAGTATTTGTCCCAAACTACAAAACACATTCTGGATGGGAAGCGATTCGAAAAGGGTAGCGCCTGGGCGGAGGGCAAAAACGTAGTGGTCATAGGCGGCGGCGACACAGGTACTGATTGCGTTGGGACCGCGCTACGCCAGGGATGCAAAAGCGTGGTCCAGCTTGAAATCTTACCGCGCCCACCCAGAGAAAGAAGCGAGAATACTCCCTGGCCTCGCTGGCCACGTATCGAAAGAACTGACTACGGTCAGGAAGAAGTTCTTGCCCTCGTAGGCAAAGATCCCAGGAAATACTGCGTAACTGTAAAACGCTTTATTTCCTCCGGGGATAATTCTCAAGCGCTGGCCGGTCTGGAGATAGTGGATGTGGAGTGGCGTGATGATTCCGGCGGTCGGGCGACTCCTATCGAAAAATTAGGGTCGGGGCGAATAATCCAGGCGGATTTTGTGCTTCTCGCCATGGGTTTTGCAGGTGCCGACGAAAAAGTGCTTGTAAATTTCGGGGTATCGAAGGACAAAAAAGGAAATGCCGCGGCCGAGTTCGGGACATTTGCAACCAATGTGCCCAAAGTATTCGCGGCGGGCGATATGCGCCGAGGACAGAGCCTCGTTGTATGGGCTATACGCGAGGGGAGGGAGGTCGCTCGGGCCGTGGATACCTATCTTATGGGGAAAACCTGCCTGTAGAACCTAGTCCTGAATTTCCCCGTATAAGTACGGGCGGAATAACACGGTATCCCACATGGGGTACCTTCGTTTTCCGCCCAGTCTTATTCTCAACCGATGGCCTGCGATCCGGTTTCTCCCGTTCGTATACGAATACATTCTTCCAGGGGCACGACAAAGATTTTACCATCTCCGATTGCTCCGGTTTGGGCTCCCCGTATGATCGCGTCAATCGTAGGTTTCACGAAACCATCGTTCACGCCGATCTCAATCCTCACTTTTTTCAAAAGATTCACTTCCACATCCACCCCCCTATAGGTTTCCTTGTATCCCTTTTGCTGGCCGCAGCCTAAGGCGTTGGTTATGGAAATCTTATATACCTCGGCCTTATATAGTTCCTGCTTGACATCATTGAGCATATGCGGCTGGATATAGGCGATTATCAATTTCATCGGATGATCCTCCTTACATATTGCTGAAGAACTGGAAACCGGAATAAGCTTCGGATTTATGCTCGCTGAGGTCCAGGCCCATCAGTTCATCTTTCTCGCTTACCCGCAGTCCCACCGAAGCTTTGATGAGGGTGAACAAAATCAAACTCAGACCAGCAGTCCAGGCTGAAACAGTCAATACTCCCAATGCCTGGACCGTTAATTGTCGAATTCCTCCACCGTAAAAGACGCCTACGGCGATACCTTGGACATTTCCCCAGAGCCCTACGGCGAGGGTACCGAAAATTCCGTTCACCATGTGCACGGAAACCGCGCCGACCGGGTCGTCAACCTTCAGGGTTTTATCTATGAATTCGACTGAAAGAACGACTAAGATTCCCGCGATAAGACCGATAATGAGCGAATCCGCTGGCGATACCACCGCACAAGGAGCGGTGATGGCCACTAATCCGGCTAGAATCCCGTTCATCGTCATGGATGCGTCGGGTTTTTTGAATAAAAACCAGGAGAAAACCAGTGCGCTGAAGGCTCCCGCCGATGCGGCAAGGGTGGTGGTAACCGCGACCCTGGAAATGTCCTGGCTCATCCCGGACAAGGTAGATCCCGGATTAAAGCCGTACCAGCCGAACCAAAGGATAAAAACCCCAAGGGCAGCCAGAGGAATATTGTGCCCCGGGAAAGCCTTTACGCTGACGTGGCCGTTGGCCCTTACATATTTGCCGGTTCTTGGTCCCAAAATAATAGCCCCGACCAATGCCGCCCAGCCTCCTACCGAGTGTACTACCAGGGAACCGGCAAAATCGTGGAATCCCAATTTTGCAAGCCAGCCACCCCCCCAGCTCCAATGCCCGGCTATGGGATATATAAATGCCGATATGAAGGCTGTGTAGAGCAGGTAAGATTTGAACTGGGTTCTTTCCGCCATCGCCCCCGATACGATCGTCGCGGATGTTGCGGCGAATACTACTTGGAAAAACCAATCCCGATAAAATCCAGGGTCGCTGGCGGGTCCTTTGAAAAAGTCCGAAAATCCGATCAAACCTCCAAACTTGTCGGCGCCGTACATGAATCCCCATCCGATCATCCAAAACACGATAGAGCCTATGCAGAAATCCATGAGGTTTTTCATGATGATATTCGTCGCGTTTTTCGCCCTCGTCAGTCCTGTCTCGACAAGGGCGAAACCGGCCTGCATGAAAAACACGAGAGATCCGGTGAGTATAAGCCATAGCATGTCGATGGCATTCGTCAAGTCTTTCGTTGAGGACTGGGCCGCTACGGCCGCTATTGACGAAAACGCGAAAATTGCAATAAGGGCAGCTTTCTTTCGCACGATGTTCCTCCTGTGGTATGCGATGCCAATCCGTTGCAGGTATCATGCCAAAGAATCAAAAATGTAGTTTTTTATTAATAATCCTATAAATATCATTTGTTTTAGAAATTATAATGAGATATATGGGGAAAAATCAGATAATAATCAGTAAAAAGCAATTATAAATGTTACATTTTTGTTTTATAAAAAAATTTTATTACATAAACGTAGTTTATGATGTTTACTTTGGAAGAAAGAAAAGGCCGTCCAATCGTGGAACGGCCTTTCGAATCGTGATTTATTCTTCGGACTTGGATTCTTTCTTGGCTTTCTTCTCAGCCCTTTTTTCCTTCAGGCTTTTCTGCGGCTTCTTTTTCTCCGCCGCCTTGGGTCTATCCTGTGACTTCATGGTCCTTCCTCCTAATCTAAGAGAATCTGCTTTTATAGTATCGACAGCCCCGAAAGGTTTTACAACGCCTACTCTTTCATTTTTTCAGTCGGTTCTCCCGATCTCACCTTGCCCATGACGAGGAAGGCCGCCAGCATACAGGCCGAGCAGAAGAGGAATATGCCTCTGTATCCCACCAGATCGATAATAGCGCCGGTAAGCACCGGGGCGAGGATGGCGGCACCCTGGCTTGCCGTGTAGTAAAGCCCCGTATAGATCCCCATGGTGCCCCAGCTGGCCATTTGCCAGAGCATCGGGAAAGAATTGGTCACGATGGACACCCAGAACATTCCGAAGGCGAACATGATGAGCCAGAAGCTGTAGAGTCGCAAGGAAGCCGAGAGTCCTGAGCTTAAGGGGTCGTGGAAGAAAAGGAGAACCGTCAAGCCTACGATCACCAGCAGACTGGCGCGGATGGTCTTCTTTCTGCCCTTGCGGTGGGCCACGTAGCCCGAAGGCAGGGCGAAGATGGCGTAGGCTACGCCCACCATGCCCGCGGCCAGAGCCGCGGTGCCCGAGGATGTGCCCAGAACGTCGAGGGAGTACTTGCCTATGAAGGGGAGCACTCCCTGGTAGCCCAGAAACCAGAGGAAAAGGGAAATCAGAATGAAGAACGCGCTCTTGTCCGATTGCCCGGCGATGGCCTTGAGACTGGCGAGAATAGGCTCTTTCTTTTCCGCCGCCGCATTTCCGCTTTGTTTTTTTTCCTTCACCAGAACGAAGAGGAGAATCACCGCGAGAACCACGAGCAACCCTGCCAGGGGGAAGGGGAGCCTGTCCTTGGTCCTCCCCAGCAAGGGAAGGACGATGTCGATGTCCATGAGGCGGGCCAGGCCGATGGTGCCCACTATCGTGGCTACGCCGCCCATCGTATTGATCACCCCGTTGGCCTCGGACCTGTATTCCGCCGGTATGAGGTCGGGCATGAGGGCTACCACGGGCCCCCGCACCGACTGCTTTACGATGTTCAAGCCAAAAATGACGGCCACCATGGCTCCCAGGGATATTTCGGCCGCATAGGGAAGGGAGCCGAAGAATAGGGCGGTCAAAGGCAGAAGGGTGATTATAAAGGGCATGCGCCGTCCTATGCCCGTCCTCGTCCTGTCCGAAATGACGCTGGAAAGGGGTATGAGAAAGAGGGCAAAGATATTGTCCAGGGTCATGATCAGGCCTATAAGGGTCATGGACGACACATAGCGCCCCAGGAAGATGGGTACGTAGGTATCGTAGAGGGGATCCATGAGGCCCATGGTGAAAAAGCCGAAACCAATGAGAAAAGTGAGTCCCAGGTAGGGCTTGAAACCCTTCTTGTCGTCCTTCATCGGCTGCTCCTTGAGGGGGGATCAATGCATATGGCGCCATGGCGCCTGGTTTTTATCCAGTAGAGGGAATGAGTTCCGAAATTCTTTTCCATGAGGGCGTGGTATTCTTCCGTTCTGTTCAATGGGATGTATGCCTGTATCGTGCCGGCGAAACCTCCCCCATGAACCCTGCAGGCTCCTTTTCCCTCCAGGAAGTCCTCGGTGAGAGCCAGGGCGAAGGCTAGGCCCTGGCTTGCCGATCCTGCCCCGGGGAGAATGTTCTGGAGGTACTTGTAGCTCGAATCGCCCGAGGCCTTTACGATGCGGAAATAGGTTTCGATGTCCTTCGATTCGATGGCCTTCGCAAGCGCCTGGGGGCGCAGGGTTTCGCCTGCGAAATGCCAGGCCCTCAGGAAGGCCCTGTCGCCGCAGGTCGTTCGCAGTTCCGTCGCTTTTTCCCGCAGCTCGCTTCTGGTGGTGCCGCAGAGGCTTTCCCTGCCAAGTTTGAGGGCTATGGCCTTCATCTCTCTGGGAATGGACGCATACTCTTCGGTGAGGTCGGCGTGGCTGTCCCCGGTGCTGACTATGGCCATGCCGTAGCCGAATTCGCCGGGGTCGAAGTCGAGAAGCCGAATCGCGGCCCGCCCGGGGCCCGCGAAATCGATGAGGGCCAGGCTGCCCAGGGCGCAGGCTGTCTGGTCCATGAGTCCGCTGGGCTTGCCGAAGTGCCGGTTCTCCGCGTCCTTGCCGACCATGGCCAGCTCGGCGGGCGAGACCTTCAGCCCCGAAAATACCGCGAGAATACTCCCGACGAGCACTTCGAAGGCCGCCGAGCTGGACAGGCCCGAGCCTGAGGGTACCCGGGAATCGATGTAGGCGTCGAAGCCGCAGAGGGGCCTGTCCGCCCTGCCCGAACCGCTGTTTCTGCCGGAGGCTCCAGATTCCCTACGGGCCAACCTGGAGAGCCCCTCGGCCATTCCCCTCGCCAGGGCTTGGGAGCTGGCCTTCTCCTCTGGCCTTGGGGACTGTTCACGAATATCCACTTCGAAGCCGCCGAAGCCCCGGGAGTGGATTCTCACCAGTGTATCGGTCCTGGGTAGGGCAGCGGCGACCATATCAAGATTCACCGCCGCCGCCAGCACCATGCCTCCATTGTGGTCGGTGTGATTGCCGCAGAGTTCGGTTCTCCCCGGGGTGGAAAAGAAAAGAGGGCAGGCTCCCCTTAGTTCGGGAAAACGGGCAAAAAGACCCGACTCGATGCCTTTGTAGCGCAGGGCCTGGGCCTCCAGTTCGCCGGCATCATAGAGTTCGGCCAACGACCCAAGCCGAGGTATGAGCCTGGGAAGCCCGGGATCGGAGTTTTCGCTGTTCGCCTTTGGCTCAGAAAGAAAGCGGGCTCTCATGGCTGAGACTCCAGCTTCCCGTTTTCCGCGCCCTGACCTAAGTCGACGTGGGAGGGCTCAATGGAGAGAAGCCCCTCGCGGGCCGCCGACCCGGCAAGCTCCCGATAGTGCCCGGCGGAGGCGATGATCTGTTTCACCTCCTCGTCCTTAACCTGCCTAACGATTTTTGCCGGATTACCCAGAACGAGGCTGCGGGGCGGGATTTTCTTGCCCTCAGTCACCAAGGCCCCGGCCCCCACTATGGACTCCTGGCCTATTTCGGCTCCGTTGAGGATAATGGCCCCCATTCCGATGAGGCAGCGGTCGGCCACCCTGCAACCATGGACGATTGCCCCATGGCCGACAATCACGTCTTCCCCGAGAACGCAGGGAAGATCCTGGGCCACATGGAGAACAGCCCCGTCCTGTATATTGGATCCTCCGCCCACGAGAATTGAGGCCAGGTCGCCCCGGAGCGTGGCGTTATGCCATATCGACGAGCCCTCTCCCAGACGCACATCCCCGGTGACGGAGGCGCTGGGGGATACATATGCGACAGCCTTGATGGCAGCCTCGTTTTTCCTTTCCTTCATGGTGCCCATAGAATCCTCCGGCCGGGCATGGGGAGTCAAGCTGGATGGCAGGGGAAAAAAAGGCGGCCTTTTTAAGGCCGCCTTCAACGACCGGGGGCGTACAAACCCATCCGGCGCGATTAGCGAGACATTTTTCCCGTTTACCTGGCCGCCTTCAGCGCTTCGAGGCACAGGGCCACCGCGCCGGCGCTTATGGAAACGCCCGATACCGCATCGGTCTTGCCGTCTTTCTTGACGGCGATTTTCGCGGGGTCGCCCGCCTCGACGATGGCCGCGCTCAAGCGAGCGGCCTGGACGTGCCACTCCCCGTTCTTGGCCCCCATCTTGTATTTGCCGCTTATACTTTCAAGGATCTTGGACTTGCTGCCCGCCTTGTTGGAAACGCCGTTCCATACGAGGTCGACCACGGAGCCGTTGACCACGGTCACGAGGACGGTTTCCTTCCAGCCGGACTTGTCGAATTCAGGCTGCTCGTAATAGTACCAACCGTCCTTGTAGGGACCCTTGGCGATGCTCTGGCCGGCCAGGGCCTTGCGGACCAGCTCATAGAACCCCGCCACCGCCATTGTGGCCCCGGAAATGGCATCCGTCTTGCCGTCCTTGCCATACTTGGAAAAGTTGACATCCTGGGTGGAAATCAGGTGGGCGGCCGTGGCCTTGGCCTGGGCATCCCACTCGGCCTTGATCTTGGAAGCCTTGACCATGCCATAACGGCCGGCGGCGGCCTGAGACATTTTGTCCCTGGCATAGGCTGCGTTGGAAACGCCGTTCCAGGTGGCTTCCACAATCTTGCCGCCGGAAACCTTAAGTACCGCCTGGCTCTTCCAGCCATCGGAAGCGAACGCATTCTCCTGGGCAAAATAATAGCCGTCTTTCACCGAGCCGAGGGAGACCTGGGCATTGAGTGAAAGGGCAGCGATCACTAGAAAAAATAGAATAAAAATCCTTTTCAAAAAAGTCCTCCACCTTTTAAGGTTACTATCGTGACGGAAATTACCATAATTTGCCTAATCTGACAAGAGCGCATATAGTGTTTTTTATATTTAATTGAGGATTTTTCATAATGGAAAAAAAACGGGAAATCACAGCGGCGGCATGTATGGGGATAAGGTGCACATGTACGGGGATCAAAAGGCCCAAAGCCATAAACCGGAAATTCCGTGGGGACCGTGAATGCAGTGGGCTTCGCGAGGCCCCTTTCCTTGACAGATAGCCGCGCTACCTTTAGGATTGGTATACTTCGTCAGGTTTTAAATTCCCAAGGAGTAGCAGATGAACCAGTTGGCCGTGGAGTTGAATGAAATTCTAGCCGGCTCGGCCGCGAGTCGGCTCTTGTCGGATATGGGAACGAGAATGTACTTCCCCAAGGGCATTCTCACCCAAAGCGCCGAAGCCGGACAAAAGGCGCACCGCTTCAATGCGACCATCGGAATGGCCTATGAACATGGGGAGCCGATGATGCTGGACGCCCTTAGGGAGGCTCTGCCCGGATTGAACAGGACCGAGGCCGTGGCATACGCTCCCACCGGCGGCGTGGCCGCCCTGCGCAAGGAATGGAAGGACTCCTTGTTCAAAAAAAACCCTTCCCTCAAGGGTAAATCCTTTTCCCTCCCCGTCGTGGCCCCGGGCCTCACCGCGGCCGTTTCTTATCTCTGCGATATGTTCCTCAACCCAGGCGACGCGGTGATCATGCCCGACCTGTTCTGGCCTAATTACAAGCTCATTGTGGAAGAAAGAAAATCCGCCAAGGGCTACACCTTTCCCACCTTCTCCGGCGAAGGTTACAACATAGAAGGCCTTGCCGCCGCGCTGCGCAAGGCCGTAGCGGAAAAGGGCAAGGCCGCCTGCATTCTCAATTTCCCCAACAATCCCACCGGCTATTCCCTCACCCTGAAGGAAGCCGACTCGATAGTGAAACTCCTTGTCTCGCTGGCCGAGGAGGGCGCCGATCTCCTGGTAATCGCCGATGACGCCTATTTCGGCCTCCAGTACGAGGAAGGGCTTTTGTCGGAATCCATATTCGCCCGGCTGGTGGATGCCCACGAACGAATCCTCGCCGTCAAGGCCGATGGCCCGACCAAGGAAGACTATGTCTGGGGCTTCAGGGTGGGATTTATCAGCTTCGGTGGCAAGGGGCTCACCGAGCCTATGCAGGAAGCCCTGGTGAAAAAAGCGATGGGAGTGATTCGTTCCTCGGTTTCCAGCTCGAGCGGCTTGGCCCAGCAGCTCCTGCTCAAGGCGCTCCTCTATCCGGGCTACGAAACCCAGAAGGCTCGTTATAGAAAAATCCTGGAGGGACGCTACAAGGCCATGAAAAACTACCTGGGGAGCCGAAAACTTCCTTCCTCCCTCAAGCCCCTTCCGTTCAACTCAGGGTACTTCATGAGCTTCGAATGCGAGGGCTTCTCCGCCGAGGCCTTGAGGCAGAAATTGTTGGACGAGCTCGGTATCGGAACTATTTCGATGCAGGACAAGTACTTGCGAATTGCCTTCTCCAGCGTCGAGGAATCCCAGATGGCCGAGCTTTTGGACGCCGTGGTGGCCAAAACCTTGGAACTTTCCCGCTAGCAGGTCTTTTCAGCGCTCGGGCAGGACTATCTCGGCCAGCAACAGTCGGTGATCCGAGGTCGGGATAGTCCCCGGACCTTTGACCGCCTCGATAATATGAATGGAATCCCCGCCCATCCCGGCCGCCAGGCTGGGCGAGACGAGGATATGGTCCAAGACGCTTTCATACCGGGAATCGACAAAGCTCGGGGTATTCGGGTGGAACTGATAATTCAAGGCGAGAAAATCGTTGCCCGGGTCCTGATCGCCCAGCGAGCATAGGGTGGAGAGCGTGGAGTCCGCTCCGCCGAGATCGCCGGGGTTCGCCGTGTTGAAATCCCCGGCGAGAATGATCCTGTCTGTATCCAGGGAACCCTCGTGCCGTTTCGCCAGGCTCCGCGCCAGGGCCAGCGCTTGAGCCTTGCGAGCGGCCTCGGATTTTTCATCGCCCATCGCCTTGAAATGAAAACCGTAAAGATGCAGGGAAGTTCCTGCGACTTCGACCCTGGCGTAGATGCCAGGTCTTGGCCAGGGATCGGAGGCCGATGGTTCGAGGACTTTTTCCTCAGCCCCGATTTTATACCGGGAGAATAGGGCGAGGTCATCCTCGCCCTTGGCGTTGACCACCGCGGTATAGGGCATCGCCCACCCCTGCTTGGCCAGAGCGACAGAGAGCAAGGCGATGTCTCCTCCCTTGCCTTCGTCGGATTGAATTTCCTGGAACAATACCATATCGACCTTGGCGTCCCGGATTGTGGCGGCGACGTAATCATGGAGGGCGATTCGCTCCTTGGCGGCTTCGTCCCAGGCTGCGCAGTCCCTGACGTTCCAGGACCCGACCCTAATAAGCGCTTGGTTTTTGCCCTTCGCCTCCGCCGCCGGAGATGGGTTGGTCGCTGTCGGGAGCTCGGGGGCCGCGGGCGTTGTCGCCGGCGGGACTACCCTCGTCGTCGAGACCAGGGGGTCGGATTCCGGTGCGGATACAGCCCCCGGCGCTTGATCGGCGTAAATCCGCACCGTTCCGCCATGGCCGAAGAAGGGGAGAATGGCCAGGCCCAGCACCGCCGCCACAGCCAGGACGATCAGGCAGGCGGTCGCGGCGGAACGGAATTTCACTTCAGTATATGGGAGCTCAGGGGCGGGAATCCGTTAAAATAGATGGACGAGTAGCTCTTGGTGTAGGCGCCGGTGGTCAGTATATAGACCCTGTCGCCTATCCGGGCCGTTTCGGGCATCGTGTAAGGGGCTTTTTCGTACAGAATATCCATCGAATCGCAGGTTGGGCCCGCAAGGATAATATCCACCGCCGGCCCCTCTCCTTCGAAATAGATAGGGTATTTTATCGCCTCGTCCAGGGTCTCGATAAGGCCGCCGAACTTTCCCACATCCAGGAAAACCCAGGGATAGCGCTCGTGCACCGATTTTTTCGCGATATTGATGATCTCCGACACGATGACGCCGGCATCTCCGGCCATGGAACGCCCCGGCTCGATGATGATCTCTTCGGGCCAGTCGTTTTTGAAGGAGTTGTCCAAAAAACGTTTTATATCTTCGGCGTACTGAGCGAGACTGTCGGTGGGCTCGATATAGTTGGCGGGAAAGCCGCCCCCCATGTTGATCATCTTGAGCTCCACCTTGAGGTCTTCCTTGGCCCAGGAAAACAGCTGGGCCACGGTGGTGAGGGCGGAGGACCACTGGCCGACGTCGCGCTGCTGACTTCCGGGGTGGAAGGAAATGCCGTAGGGCAGCAGGCCGAAACGAACCGCGGTTTTTATCAGCTGGCGGGCGAGGTCGGGGTGGGAGCCGAATTTCTTGGACAGGGGCCAGTCGGCTCCGAGGCCTTCGGTGAGAAGCCTGAAGAAAACCTTGGAGCCCGGAGCCGCCCTGGAAATCTTGTCCAGGTCGGTGATGGAGTCGGTGACATAGAGCCGCACGCCTTTTTCGTAGAAGTACGCTATATCCTTTTCTTTTTTGATGGTATTGCCGAAACTCATGCGATCGGGCTCGACGCCCAGCCTGAGGAGCTGGTCCAGCTCGAAGCGCGTCGCCACGTCGAAGGAGGAGCCAAGGTCTCTCAAAAGCTCGACCACGGCGTCGTCGGGATTGGCTTTGACGGCGTAATAAACTTTGGCGAAGGGAAGGTAGGTGCGCAGATCCTGATAGTTTTTTCGGATTACGTCCAGGTCGATGATAAGACAGGGGGTTTCCTTGTCCTTGGCGAATGCCTTGATGCGCTCAAATCGCTCGCGAGGCATGAAATTCTCGAGCGGAAAGCGGTACTGGTCTTTCATTGCCGTACCCCTTCAAGCTGTTTGATTGACCCGGCCTGAAGTTCCTGGCTCGGGGGCATCCGTCGCTCTCCCGGGGCGGCGACGCTTCCAAGGCTTACAATACTTATGTACTTGTCCAAAGGTCAAGCGTGTAGTATAGACACTGTATGATCGGGTTTTATGTCAAGAAAGCTTTTTGGGATGGCTGGGATAATGTTCTCGGCCTCGCGGTGTTCAACCTTGGTCATGTCGTGATAGGCAGCCTGGCTTTTTTTCTCCCCTCGATCCTCAACGCCGGGTCCTTTGTTTTCATGCTGTGCATAGGGGTGGGGATACTTGGCCTTTCGGTCTGGCAAGCTGTTGTCGCTTTTGCCATGAGAAAAGTCGCGGACTTTGGGACGCCCGGGTTCAGGGAAAGCCTGGCTTGCTTCGCCGACGCCTGGAAGCCCGGTCTCGTCCTCGGAGCGACCCTGGTCATCAGTCTGTTCTCGATGATCGTCGGTATTCCTTTCTATCTCTCCAGGGGCGGATTCCTAGGGGGCGTCCTGGCAAGCCTGCTCTTCTGGACCTGCCTGATCCTGCTTTTAGCCTCCCAGTATTTCTTGCCACTGGTCGCGCGGAGGGGCGGGGGCTTGCGGAGAAACGCCAAGCACGCGTTTGTCCTGCTCGCCGACAACCCCGGTTTCAGCCTTTTCCTGTTTTTCTATCGCCTGGCGACGATTATTCTTTCGGTTCCCATGGCTTTTCTGCTTCCGGGCTTAGCCGGCGTCGCGCTTGCGGGAGCCGAGGCCATAAAACTGCGACTTAAAAAGTACGAATGGCTGGAACAGAATCCCGGCGCCGATAGGAAGAATCCGCCCTGGGATTCCTTGCTCGAGGAGGAAAAAGAACTTCTAGGCAAGAGAACCCTGAAAAACATGATTTTCCCCTGGAAGGACTAAAGGATGAAAAAGAACAACGATAGCCGGCGAAGCGACGGGAACGGCGGGCGGAACTCGAATAAGGCCGCCGAAGCCCTCGCGGGGGTTCTCTTTATTCAAATCGACCCCGAAAGACTGAAGACCCTGGGTATAGAAGGATGGGAGGAAGCTTCCCTGCTTCCTGTCCAGACTCCGGGCCAGCTGCGTCGTTTCGAACCCTCCATGATAAGCCCCGAAAGCATCGTGGCGGGTATCCTGAGGGTATTGGCCTGGCAGCCCGGGCATCCGATGGCGCCGCAGTACAGGAAGCTCGCCAGAGCCCTAAAGCCCGATCTTCTCGCCCAGCTCTCCGACGCGGGGGTGGCCAAGGCTCAAGCCAAGGATTGGGATGTGGCGGAGGAAATTTTCCTCGCCCTGGCCGGCTTGTATCCCGAATCGCCGCTTCCGCTCCTGGATCTGGCACTGATGAAGGAAGAACGGGCAAAACTGCTCAGGGAGGAGGAACGGGAAGATCTGGCCGAGGAGGAGGAAGACCAGGTCTATCAGAATTATTCCAATCTTCTCGAAATGGAGCCTCCTTTCCCGCCGGCTTACTACCATGCCGCCCTTTTCTTCATCAAAAAACGCAATTTCGACAGGGCCGTCTCCCTGCTGACCAGCTACATAGGACTGGAGGATGACAGGGAAAAGGTGGAAAAGGCCAAGTCGATTCTGGCCAAACTTCAGGATTTCGGGCTTTTGGACAGGACCTTCAAGGAGGCTTACGATTTTATCCAGCTCGGTCAGGAGGAAAAGGGCTTGAAGAAGGCCCGGGAATTCGTAAGCCTCCATCCCGAAGTCTGGAACGGCTGGTTTCTCGTGGGCTGGGCATTGCGCCGTCTGGGGCGCTGGCGGGAGGGCGCCGATGCTTTTAAAAAAGCGATCGAACTCAATTCCGGCGATACGGACAGCTTCAACGAACTCGCCCTGTGCCAGACCGAACTGGGGGAACTCGGCGCGGCCAAGATCAGTCTGGAAAAGGCCCTGAGGCTCGAGCCTGAGAATGTGAAGATTATTGTCAACCTCGGAGCGCTGTCCCATAAAATGGGCAAGGCCGGGGAAGCCCGGGGCTTTTTCATGAGCGCCCTGGAATTCGACCCCGACGATGCCCTGGCGAGAGACTGGCTTGCGCGGATAGGGGAATGACCGAGGACAGGGCGTAAGGAGACTATGAGATTCCCTGGGAAAACCGAAGTTATCATTAGGGATCTTGGTTCCTTCATCGATTCTCCCGAAGTTCCCGAAGCCAAGGCGCTCTTTGCTTTGACGGATGCGGCGATAGCGGCCATGGAGGGCGAATCAGCGGCAATTCGGCCCCGATCCGCGGATGGAAGGCCGGGAGGCTTGATCCAGATCGAGCGTCCCTGGACCCTGGTTATTCCCGACCTGCACGCCAGGGGCGGGTTCCTCCTGGGGATTCTGCGTTCTCGATTGGCCGAACTCCCGGAGGTTTCGGTTTTAGACTTAGTGCTGCAGGGCAAGCTTAGTCTTCTCTGCCTGGGCGATATTCCGCACAGCGAGGGAGGCCTCGCGGCGCGGCGCTGGTCCCGGGCCGCTCTGCGCAGGCTCGACGATCCGGGTCCCGAAGGGATCCTCAATCCTTTCATGGAGGAGGAGATGAGGCTTTCCCTCGGCGCCCTGGCCCTGGTCATGAGGCTGAAAGTCCTGCTGGGCGCCGGCTTCCATTGCCTCAAGGGAAACCACGACAATTTGAGCAACAGCGCGGAGGACGGGGACCTGCCGTTCTATAAATACGCCCAGGAAGGTTCCATGGGGGCGGAATGGCTTGAGCTGCGTTACGGCAGGGAAGGGCTTGATTCCCTTCGCCGCTATGAACTTCTCCTGCCCCTCGCCGCCCGGGGCAGGAGCTTCTGCGCGAGCCATGCCGAGCCGGCGGTTTCCTTCGGGTATGGGGATGTTCTCGAGTACAGGAAAAATCCCCGGCTCGTGAGGGCTTTGATCTGGACCGGGAACGGGGAAGCCCTGCCCCGGGCGGTGGAAAAAAGCCTTGCATCCCTTCTGCCTTCAAATCCCCGGCCGGCCACTCTGCGATGGATTTCAGGCCATAGACCAGTGGCGGGGAGCTACGCCCTCAGGGCTGGGGGAAAACTCGTGCAGATCCATAATCCGGAACGGAGCCAGGCCGCGTTGTTGAGGGAGGATGATCATTCCACCGCCCCGGGGCTATCCATCGTCGAGCTGGACGAAAGCAGGGGCATCCTACGCCAAAACATCCTTGTCCCTCCCCTCGAAGAGGACGGCCGCGGGGATGCTAAGGGCCCTGATCCGCGAGGCGCTTCTCGGGCTTGACCCTTCGAGGGCGCAGGACTAGTATTTTTGTCTATGGCTCCCAAAAAGAAGCGAAAAAAAGGCTCCAGCGGAAGTCCGGGCTGTCTCATACTGCTTGTCGGCCTGGTCATTCTCGCTATCGTTTTCCTCATTAAGCTCCCCGACATAAAGGGGATATTGGAAAAGACCCGATTTCTCGACCTGGTGAGGGAAAAAAGCGCTAAACAGGACGAAGAGCCAGTCTCCGCCACAGGCATGACGAGCACTACGCTCAAAAAGGCTCCGGAGAAGGAAAGTCCTGCCCCCGCTCCCGCCGAAAGGGAACCCATTCCACCGGCAAAGATGAGCAAGGACAGCAAGAGCCCGGCCGGCCCTTCCGCCGAGGATCAGGGCAAAGGCGAACCCGGCGACCGGAATCCGCCGGACCAACCCTCCGCCAGCGGGACGACGGTCGAGCTGGCCACTCGACAGAGCAGCTTGTTTTTTGTCCGCATCGGGGAAGACGGGCAGATTTCCCGTCATGAGGTAAAGCGGCGCATCCCCGTGAGCGATTCGCCCCTCGCCGACGCGATCGGAGCCCTTCTGGCCGGACCCAGCGAGGGGGAGATCCGAAGCGGTCTCGTCTCCTTGATTCCCAGGGGTACGAAGCTTCTTGGGGTTGCGATGAGGGGTAACACAGCCTTCATCGACCTGAGCGAGGCCTTTATGTATAACCACTATGGAACGGAGGGCTTTATCGCCCAGCTCAGGCAGATTGTCTTTACCGCCACCTCCTTTTCCTCCGTGCAGGATGTGCAGATCATCATCGAAGGGCAGAAGAAGGATTACCTGGGAGGCGAGGGCGTCTACATAGGGAAGCCTCTTTCCAGGGCTTCCTTATAAAGTGGAGTGATAAGCGGTCCGGGTCTTTCCAAGCCGAGGATTCCTCCTCCGGTCGACCCCCGTACCATTGTGGACGTGGGATTCGTTGCGAACATCTGGATGCGGTGTTATAATCCAATAGTCCTCGACACCCTTCCCAGGAGGCCATTACGCACACGACAGCGCTGCACGATTGGCATATCGAACATGGAGCGAAAATGGCTCCCTTCGCCGATTACGATATGCCTATCTCCTACCCTACAGGAGCCCTCGAAGAGCATGGGATAACCCGGCGATCCGTCGGGCTCTTCGATATCGATCACATGGGACAGTTCGAAATCTCGGGCCCTTCCGCCGAGTCCTTCGTTTCCCGGATGGTGAGCGCCAGGATCTCCGATCTCAGGGTTCCCATGTCCCGGTATTCCCTTCTTTTAAACGAGGAAGGCTGTGTGCTGGACGATCTCTTCGTCTACCGCCTGCCCGAATCCTGGTGGATCGTGGTCAACGCCTCCAACCGGGAGGCTGATTTGGCGTGGTTTAAATCCAAGGCGACAGCGGGTGTAAAAATCGACGACAGGTCCGACGAAACCTACATGATAGCGGTGCAGGGGCCAAGGGCCATCGAGCTGCTCGATGCGGTGGCGACGGAGCCGGTATCGGCGGCGGGGCGCTTTGACTGGTGCAGGACCGAGATTGGAGGGGTCCCGATTCTTTTCGGAAGGACTGGCTACACCGGCGAGGACGGGGGCGAGCTGTTTTTCCCCGCCGAAAAAGCCCTGTTTCTTTGGGAATACCTTTTAAAAAAGGGAAGCGAGGCGGGGATCGAGACGAAGGCCATCGGGCTCGCCGCCAGGGACAGCCTGCGCTTCGAGGCGGGAATGCCCCTGCATGGCCATGAGATAAGTCCTTCGATCAATGCCCTGGAAGCGGGCTTTAAATGGGCCTGCGATTTCGAGAAAGAGTTTATCGGCAAGGCTGCCCTGGAAGCGATCGCCGCGCGGGGACCGGCCCGAAAACTGGTCGGCCTCGAGGTCTCGGGCGGCGTGCCCCGGGAGGCTTACCAGGTCGCGGAGCCACAAGGCAGGGTGGTGGGTCGCTGCGTCGCGGGAATGTTCTGCCCGAGCGTGAAAAAGTACGCGGCCAATGCCTTCGTGGAGTCGGCCCTGGCAACGCCGGGCACCGCCCTCAAGGTCATCATCCGCGGGCAGCCCAAGGATGCGACGGTCGTTAAGCGGCCTCTTTATATTCCCGCCTATCGGCGGTGATTACCATCAAAAGGAGAAATCCATGAGCGTCGATGCAAAGGCGAGATACGCCCAATCCCACGAGTACGCGAGGCAGGAAGGCGATCTGGTAGTGGTGGGTATTTCGGATCATGCCCAGGATGAGCTGGGCGATATCGTGTTCGTCGAGCTGAAGGAAGCCGGGAAAAAACTGGAAAAGGGCCAGGTTTTCGGCACTATCGAATCGGTCAAGGCGGCCAGCGATCTCTATATGCCCTTGAGCGGCAGCATCGCGGAGGTCAACGCCGGGCTTCAGGCAGATCCCGCCCTGGTCAACCGGGAGCCTTACTCAGGCGGCTGGATGATCAAAATAAAGCCCGACGCCGTAAAGGATCTGGAGACTCTTTTGGACGCCAAGGCCTATGCTTCCCTGGTGGGGGAGGAATAAGCCGTGCCCTTCATTCCCAACGCGGAATCCGACCGGGAGGAAATGCTCCAGGCGATAGGGAAAAGGAGCGTGGAAGAGCTGTTCTCGGACGTGCCCGCCCGGAAACGCTTTCCCAAATTGAAGCTTCCCCGGGCCCTCTCCGAACAGGAGGTGCTCAGGGAGATCGGGGCGATGGCCACGAAAAACCGGGGGGCCGATAAGGTTTCCTGGTTCCTGGGGGCCGGAATCTACAATCATTTTATTCCAGCCCTGGTCCCGGCCCTTGCTTCCAGGGGTGAATTCCTCACCGCCTATACTCCCTATCAGCCCGAGGTTTCTCAAGGGACACTGCAGGCGATATTCGAGTATCAGAGCATGGCCGCCCGCCTCTTCGGCGTTTCGGTGGTCAACGCATCTCATTACGACGGGGCCACGGCCCTGGCCGAGGCCGCCCTCATGGCATGGAAGCTGGATGAGGAACGCGACAAGATACTTTTGCCCGAAGATCTGCACCCCGAATATAAGGCGGTGCTCGAAACCTACTTCTCTTCCTTCGATGTGGAAATCGCCGAGTACCGGGGAGCTCCTGAGGACGCGGGGGTGGATGAGCGCTGCGCCTGCCTTGTGGCGGGGTATCCCTGTTTTTCCGGCGAACTCCACGGGCTCAGGCGGGCCGCCGAGCGGGCCCACGCCGCGGGCGCGCTCTTCATCGTCCACGCCGATCCGCTGATGTGCGCCCTCCTCGAAAGTCCCGGCGCCCAGGGCGCTGATATCGTGGTCGCCGAAGGCCAGAGCCTAGGCAATCCCATGAATTTCGGGGGCCCGGGGCTGGGCATGATGGGGGCGACGGAAAAGCTGATGCGCAGAATGCCCGGGCGCATCGTGGGAGAAGCCAGGGACCACGATGGCCGCCGGGGCTTCGTGCTCACCCTCACCGCCCGGGAGCAGCATATCCGCAGGGAGAAGGCGGTATCCAATATCTGCTCCAACCAGGGCCTGGTGATGTTGCAATCCTGCATTTACATGGCCGCCCTGGGCGCCGGGGGCATGCGGCAAGTCGCTTCGCTCTGCTACGACAAGGCCCATTACGCGGCCTCGCTCATTGATGGCCTCGAAGGCTTCAGGGTAAGGAACCGAAGCTTCTTTAAGGAATTTCTGGTTTCCACCCCCATGCCGGCCCAAACCATCGTGGATAAGCTCGCCAGGCGAAAAATCATGCCCGGCATCGCCTTATCGCGCTACGATTCGGCAAGGGAAAAGGAGCTTCTCGTCTGCGTCACCGAGTTGAACGGCAAGGCTGAAATCGACCATTTGGTCGCGGCGCTCAAGGAGGCTGCGCTATGAATCTGAGCCCTGAACCTCTTGTATTCGAGCTGTCGCGCCCCGGATTGGTCGGGTGTTCGCTGCCCGGTTCGGATGTTCCCCCGGCCGAACTGCCGAAGAATTTGGTTCGTGCGAATCTGGATCTGCCCGAACTGGATGAGCTTACGGTGGTGAGGCACTTCACCAGGCTCTCGCAGAAAAACTACTCCATCGATACCCATTTCTATCCCCTGGGGTCCTGCACCATGAAATACAACCCCAAGGCGAACGAGGCGGCCGCCGCCGAGCCGGGATGGAAGCACATCCACCCCCTTGCGGGGGATTCGGAAACCCAGGGTGCCCTGGAACTGCTCTACAAGCTGCAGGAAAGCCTGGCCGAGATAGGCGGTTTCGCCTCCGTTTCCCTCCAGCCGGCGGCGGGGGCCCATGGAGAGTTGGCGGGCGTGCTCATGATCCGGGATTGTCTCAAGGCCAGGGGGGAGGGACAGCGTAAAAAAATGCTCATCCCCGACTCCGCCCACGGAACGAACCCCGCCTCCTGCACCATGGCCGGTTTCAGCACCCAGACAATTCCCTCCGGCAAGGATGGCAACATCGACATCAAAGCCCTGGAAGCCGCCCTGGACGACAATGTGGCCGGGATAATGATCACCAACCCCAACACCCTCGGCCTCTTTGAGCGGAATATCACGAAGATAGCCGCCATGGTACACCAGGCCGGCGGCCTGGTGTACGGGGACGGGGCCAACATGAACGCCCTCACCGGGGTCTTCCAGCCCGGCAAGAGCGGCATCGATGTTATGCACTTCAACCTGCATAAAACCTTTTCCACGCCCCACGGAGGGGGAGGCCCCGGGGCGGGCATGGTGGCGGCGGTCAAGGAACTGGCCCCCTTCCTGCCCGGACCCCTGGCCAGGCGGAGGGCGGGAAAATACGAGCTGGCGATGCCGGAGAAAAGCATCGGTAGGCTCAAGGCTTTCTACGGTAACTTCGGCGTCCTGGTCCGCGCCTATTGCTACGTCAGGATGCAGGGAGCCGAAGGTCTGCGCCGCATAGCGGAAAACTCGGTCCTGAACGCGAACTACCTGAGGGCGAGGCTGGAGAAAACCTACAAACTCAAGTACACGAGGCCCTGCATGCACGAGTTCGTGGCCATGGGCGATGTCGCTCCCGGCATCCGCACCTTGGATATAGCCAAGCGCCTGATCGATTACGGTTTCCATCCGCCCACCATCTACTTCCCCCTGATAGTGCCCGAGGCGCTGATGATAGAGCCGACGGAGACCGAGAGCAAGAAAACCCTGGACGGCTTTGTGGATGCCATGTTGTCCATAGCCGCCGAAGCGAAAACCGCTCCGGAACTGCTTCATGCCGCGCCCACGACAACCCCGGTCGGCCGTCTTGACGAGGTTGCCGCGGCGCGAAGCCCGGTGCTTTGTTTCAGGGGTTAGGGCCTTATCTAGTAAAGCGAAGGGGCTGTCCGGCACACGGACAGCCCCTTTTTATGCCCACCGCGGCCATAGCCCTGCCGGGGTTCAGTTCCTCTTGTCGCCCCGGCCCTGCTTGGAATAGAGAAATCGTTTTATCTTCTGGGTGGGGGTTTTTTCGAAGGGTTGTTCCTGCAGCTTTATGCTGTGGATCTTCGAAAACGAAGAAAGCTTCGTATTCGTTTCCTTGCGAATTCCCTCCAGCAGTTGGGAAATTTTTTTCTCGGCATCCTCGAAGGCATGTCCGAGGCTGCTGGCGACGCTCTTCTCAGCGTTGGCGATGGCGGTTCCAAGCCTTGAGGAGAGTTCGCCCGCCGCGTCCAGGCCATCCTGGATCCTCGCGCCGAGGTTTTCCAATACCTCGCTTTTCAAGTAGACGAAGGCGGTCAGGCCGGTATCCCCTTCCACGACGAGGGATTCCACGACATAGGGCGACTGGTTCAAGACGGCTTCGATTTCTTCGGGATAGATATTCTCTCCGGAGGCGCCGAGTATCATTGTCTTTATCCGTCCACGCACAAAGACCCGCTTCTTCTTGTCCACGAAGCCCAGGTCTCCGGTCCTGAACCAACCGTCCTCGGTGAAAGCTTCGGCGGTTTTCTCCTGGTCGAGATAATAACCCTTGAAAATATTGTCGCCCCTGGCCTGGATTTCTCCCTCCCCGGTGGAAGGATTCGGATCGGCGATTCTCAATTGCACACCTTTGAGGGCAGGCCCCGTGGATCGTATGAAGGTCCTGCTGGGCGAGCAACCGGCGAGGAGAGGAGCGCATTCCGTAAGCCCGTACCCGATGGCGTAAGGGAATTTCGCCTTTTTCAGAAAGGACTCCACCTCAGCCGCCAAAGGGGCGCCCCCGACGCCGAAAAACCGGATTCTTCCGCCGAAAGTTTTCTTGAGTTTTATTCCGGCAAAGCGGATCAGAAGCGGCTTGATGAATTTGTTCGAGTACAGTTTCATTCCTTCCAGGGTGGGTTTTATGCTGGAACGGTAAATTTTTTCGATAACCAGGGGAACGGAAAGCATGATCGTCGGGCGGATCGCCTTCAGGGCCGGAAGAAGCACCGTCGCCGATGGCGGTCTATCCAGATAATGAATGTGAGAGCCCGCCAGAAGGGGGATGATAAAGCCGATGGTAAACTCGTAGGTGTGGGCCAGGGGAAGGATGGAAAGAACCTGGTCGATACGGTGCAAGATGATGATCGAACGACAAGCCAGGGCGTTCGAGAGAACATTCCGATGGCTTAACATAACTCCTTTGGAGCTGCCCGTAGTTCCGGAGGTGTAAATGATCATGGCTAGATCGTCTTTGCCCGGTCTGCGGGGGGATCGAAGGTCGTTTTCCGTCGGTTTTGAAGCCTTGCCGGGAACCTTGGACGCTACTCCGCCACGAATCTTGTCCTGGGCTTTTTCCCGGGTCGGACCTTTTCGCCTAAGCTCGCCTTCGACGATGCCGACGATCGCGAGACTTCCATAGGATGGCTTCAGTTTTGCCTCGAGCTTGTCCGAGCATATGACTGCCCTGGCTCCCGAATGTTTGAGAATGTTGGCGATCTGGTCGGGATTGAAATCCACCAGTATCGGTACGGCTATCGCGCCAGCCCGTAGAATGGCGAAAAAAGCCACTCCCCAGGCCGGAGAGTTTTCCGAAAGCAGGGCGACCTTATCGCCGTCCTCGATTCCATAGGAGAGAAGCTTTTGGGCGAATGCGGCGGAGGCCTTTTCCAAACCCGCATAACTGAGGCTGGCGCCTCCGAACATGCTTAAGGCCGCCCTGTCCCCGTAGTGCTTCGAACCTTTCTCGACAAGTTCCACCAAGGTCATTTCTTTCAGAGCGTACATGGCTCCTCCTGATTACCGCAGAATACAGGCTTATGGCCTTTATGGCTAGTAAGCTCTGAATGAGCCATGGGTTACATGGTATTTCCGAATACCGTGATAGTGCCGGTATCGCCTCCGGCAATTAAAAACGCCCCCCGGCAGTAAGAAATCGAAGCTGGATCGGCGAATCCAAGCGGATCCGTCCCCCCGGGATATACAAGCTGCGAAACCGTCTTGCTTCCATCCACGGCGATATCCATGAATTCCAGACAGCCTCCTCCTGCGACCAGAAGGGTCTCGGACAATACGCCTCCGGTACCGCCTGCCGCCATCCGCCTCGCGCCTTCGCAGCCTTGCGATAGGGCGATCTCGCCGTCCTGGATATAGGGCGAAGCGGGATACGCTTTTGAAAAACGAACAATGGTTTTTTTATTGCACAACGCGTAGAACGAGTCTCCTCGACTCGAAACGGCGAGGGCATCGGGCTTATATAAGCCGGCGTTTCCCCCCGCGTTATCCAGACAATACAAAATCTCCAAATCCGCCCCGTCCTGGAGAATGAAGATCCTTGATGCGGCCGTCGCGCTGATCGCCAGAAGCCCGGAGGCGGTGAGTATCATGTCCGCGGGTGGAAGCGAAGAAGCTTCGTTTATTTTGAGTTCTTTTGAATGAAGGTATTCGAGGCTACCAGCCAGGGTGGCAAAGGCATAAACCTTATTCGATGACGAACAGGCCGCGTAGAGCCTGTCCCCGCAAGGGGAAAAGCAGAGCGCCCTGACATATTTAAAGTCGCCGAGATCGCCAGTCGAGGAACTGGATAGATATGATGTGGATACGATTCCTCCGTCCGGGCCCAATCGGCCTAACCAAATCCAGCCACCCTGGGACGCGGCCGCGGCGATAAACCTGCCGTCCTTGGATATGGCTAAGTGGTCCGCCGATTTTGGATCATCGGCCCTGATCCGGCTTCGCCAGAGTCTAAGCCAGGATGCCGAAGCAGGTACGGTTTGGATCCCCGGGGAGTATGAAGCGTCCAGGGTGGAACCATAGGCCGCCACAAAAGCATGCAGGTACTTATCGGCGTCGAAATCCGCCACGGCGATCAATCCGCTTTCGGAGGCCGCCGCGCAGCGGGTTCTGAACAGGCGGCCGCTGCCTTGATTTTCCGCGCCCCCTTTCGAGCAGAGCGAAGGTCCCATCGCCGCGCGGTAGTCGTAGACGGCCATGGCTTTCCAGGGAAGGCCATCGGTCGGGGAGCAGGAGTTCAGAAGTTGGGAAGAGGTGCCGAAACGGTGACTGACATTCGCTTCCTCGGTAAAATCAATCCGGCTGATGCTGGCCTCCTGGCCGGAGCTGGAAGGCGGATAGATAAAACAATTCGGCGGAAGTAAGGTCGGGCCTTCGAGGATCGGAACCGCTGCTCCTGCTTCCCTGCCATTTCGATACCAGGTTCGCGCGACAGTATCCCCGGGGCTCGTGTCTGCCCTGGAAACAGCCATGGGCAGCGCGTTTATACCTTTGGGGACACTGTGTTCAACCGACAGCAGGGCCTGAGCTAGAGGTTCTTTCGGATATAGTTCCATCCCTATGCTCGCTACGGGTAAGCCCATGGTGATCGAGCACGCGCCGCTGCTGCCATAGCCCGCCAACACCAGGGCGGCGACGGCGCAGCCCCCCGAAACGAATCCGTCTTCCGTCTTAAGTTCAAGGCTGAGTAGATAGTACCCGGCCCCTAGTTCGGGGAAGAGCAATTCGTTATTCGAAGCAGGCTGATCGATGGGGATGACCGGGGGATGAGGGGCTGCCTGCTGTCCAGGCAGGCCGATGAATCGCAACTGACCTACAAGCCTGGCTCCGGCGGACATTTCGAGATTTTTAATTACATACACCGAAAGCTCACCGGTGCCCTCGAGCGGATATAGCACTATATCCGCCCGACTCGCCTTGCCCGGCTGAAGAATACAACTACAGCCGCCCCGGGCGAGTTCTATATTGTCTTGAGAGATGACACAGGCATCCAGAAACCATTCTCCCGGAACGCACTCTATGGAAAAAACCCCATCTTGTGTTTCTTCGACAAACGCGGCGCCTCCGGGCCCCGAGCCCGACAATGTGTAGCTAAGGGGGGTCCATCCACCACTAGGCAGTATGGGGGAGGCGGTGCTCAGTGTAGCGGGGTCTATGGCCCGCGGCTGCTTGAGCCCTGTTTCAAAACTAACGGTCGCCTTTATTCTGCCCATCCTTTCCCGCTGAATGCCGGGACAAGCCAGGAGCAGGGCGGTAAAAAGCAGGCATGGAAAAAAAAGATTTCGATGTCGTCCCATGATATGCATCCTCCCATCGCATATTCGCCCGGGGAGGGGTCGGATGCTTCAAGACGCGGGGGTTTTCCGGCTTTTTTATCCTCATTGCGGCCAAGCGCCCTGGCCGGTATAATCACACTGTGAAAATCTTGATGATCAGCAGCGAGGCTGTCCCTTTCGCCAAGTCCGGCGGCCTGGGCGACGCGGTCAGCGCCCTGGCCGTTTCCCTTTCCGAACTTGGCCACGATGTGCGGCTTCTCATCCCCCGGTATTATTCGATACCCCGGGACGGACTCAAGGCGCTGGAAGGACCCATGGGCGTGCTCATGGGAGACTCCGAACGCTGGACCCAGGTGTTCAGCGCGCTGCTTCCCGACTCCCACGTACCTGTTTATTTTCTGGATTACGAAGCTTTTTTCGGAAGGGCGGGGGTATACGGTGCGTCCAGCAGGGAAGAATACCCGGACAACCCCCAACGGTTCGCGCTGCTTTCGAGAGCGGCTTTTCAACTCTGCAGGAAAATATCCTGGATTCCCGATATTCTGCATGCCCACGATTGGCCTTCCTCGCTCGTCCCTGTATATTTGTCCACCCTGGAAAGAACGGGTGATTTCTCCAAAACCGCCAGTGTTTTGAGTATTCACAATCTTGGGTACCAGGGAGTCTACCCGAAGGAGCATTTTCCCTTCTTCGGCCTGGATTGGAGGTCCTTTCACGGCGCTGGTTTCGAATTTCACGATTCGATCAATCTACTCAAGGCGGGTATCTGCGGCGCCGATTGCCTGAGTACCGTATCGCCCACCTATGCCAGGGAAATCCAGACTCCTGCCTATGGCTTCGGTTTGGACGGGCTGCTTCGGTATCGAAGCAGGGATCTGGTGGGTATCCTCAACGGGGTCGATTACAAAGTCTGGAATCCCGAAATCGATCCACACATTCCGACCACGTATTCGGTGCACAAAATGGAAGGGAAGGCGATCTGCAAAAAAGCTTTGCAGGAGGGCTTCGGTCTTCCCGTGGATCCGGACCTCCCCCTTATCGGCATGGTTGCGCGGCTGACGGAACAGAAAGGGATCGAGGAAATGTTCGGCAAAGGTTTCGGCGCCATTCCCGAAGTGTGCCGGAGCATGGCGGCGCAGTTTGCCGTCATTGGCTCGGGCGAAGCCTGGTGCGAGGAGGAGCTTGAGAGCCTTTCGGAACGTTTTCCCAACTTCAAAGCCAGAATAGGCTATGACGACAAGCTCGCCCACCTGGTGGAGGCCGGCAGCGATTTCTTCCTTATGCCCAGCCGCTACGAACCCTGTGGTCTGAACCAGATGTACAGCCTTCGCTATGGAACGCTTCCCATCGTGCACAGAACCGGAGGCTTGGCGGACAGTGTCCAGAATTACGTGCAGGAGACGGGGGACGGCACGGGTTTCATGTTTGACGACCTGACTCCCCGGGCGCTGTACAACACCATTGGATGGGCGGTCTGGGCTTGGTACAATCGCGGCGCTCATATCGAGATGATGCGCGCGAAGGCCATGACGAGGGTGTTTTCCTGGGAAAAATCGGCCCGGGAGTATACGGCGCTCTATGGCAGGGCCCTCGCCCTCGGACGTTCCCGGTTTTTGTAACTTAGGGTTTGCGCCTGACGTTATTGTAAGATTGAGAATCAGAGGTGAGCGTGAAAAAAGAAGAGAAGGTATTCGACTATAACAGGCAAAAAGTCCGGGACAATCTTCTCTCGGGCTTCAAGAGAACCAGGGGCGAATCCACCGTCGCCGATATTGCTGCGCTCACAGGCCTTCCCCTTCCTCAGATAAACGCCGAACTTCCCGCCCTGGCGGATGAATATGGGGCCAGGCTCAAGGTTACCGAAAAGGGCGAACTTCTCTATTCCTTTCCCAAGAATATGAAAAGCCGCTACAAAGGCTTCGGGCCGGGCGCGAAACGCTTTTTGAAGACCCTGGGGAAGACCGCTGTGGAAGTCTCCAAATTCCTCTTCAAGACCTGGATCCTGGTGATGCTCGGCGGGTATTTTATTATTTTCCTCGCCCTCGCCCTTTTCGCGATGCTGGCCTCGGTGGCGGTCCAGTTCGGCGGCGGCGGCCGCAGCGATTCCAGAAGCAGCTCAAGGGGTGGGGGATTGGGGGGGCTCTGGCTCACCACCAGGCTTTTCGATAGCCTCATCCGTATTTGGTTTTATTCCGAGCTTTTCAAGCCACCCCAGGAGCGCTTCGGACAGGGTAGGGCGAAGGCGCAGCGCCGCCCCCTGCACAAAGCGGTCTTTTCCCATGTTTTCGGCGATGGCGACCCCAACGCCGATTGGAATGAGGTGGAGAAAAAGACGGTCATAGCTTTTCTTCAGACCCACAAGGGCATCATCAGCATGGCTGAATTCATGGCCATCACCGGTCTGGAGCCCGAAGAAGCGGAAATCGCCATAAACAAGTATCTGCTCGAATTCGAAGGCAGCCCCGAAGTGAGCCCCGAAGGCAGCATCTACTTCAGCTTTCCCAGTCTCCTCAGCCGCATGGGGAGCACGGCGGAATTCATCGGATCCAGTGTCAAACTAAAAAAACTGCATAGGTTTTCTTCGAACGGCCCCAGGGCGGATAGGACTTTCAGGCTGATAAACGGGGTGAATATAGTATTCGGCGGCTATTTTCTCTATCATGTCCTCAGCCTGGGAGGGGCTTTTTATCTGTCCACCCCCAGGGGACTAGCCCTGCGCGGGGGATTGCCGATTATCTATTCGGCTACAGGCTATCTTCTGCAGAGCCTGGGCGCGACCAGCGCGGTGCCCATTATCTTCTGGGGCCTCGGTGTTGTCCCCCTGGTTTTTTCCGCCTTCTTTTTCGCCATACCTATTCTTCGCTGGCTCAAGCAAAAAGCGGATAACGAAAAAATCAAGACCGAAAACCTGAGGAGAATCGTGTACCGGAATATTCTTTCGGGCGACGGAGTCATCGATTCAAATTTGGGTACCCAGATCGAGGAGGCCAGACCATCGGATCCCAAGGCGATTGAGAAAATCAGTCTGCGCCTCGCCGCGTGGTCCGGGGCCGAGCCGAAGGAAGGCGGCTATGAGTTTACCGAGCTCAAGCGGGTTCAGAGGGATATGGAAAAACTCAGGGCCTCGGTGGATCTGGACAGTTTCTCCCCCGGTGAAACCGTGTTCGACACCGAGTCCTGATTCTGTATCCTCAGCTGGCGATCGCTAATCCTTGATCCGTTCCAGCTTCCTCGTGTACTTGGGAAAGAATTGGGCTATCTTGCCGGTCTCGAACTGGACTATCACCAGGGGGCCGGAGCTTTCGGTCATGCTCGCCTTTATCACCGAACCCCTCCCGTACTCGTCGTGGTAGACGCTCATGCCCCGTCTCCATTCTGAAACACTCTCCGGGCCGGCTTCTTGGCGGGGGGACACGGGCGGCGTCGGTCTTGTGGCGCTTGTCGATCGTATCGAGGCTGTCGGCCTCGTCGTGGCTGCCGAGGAAGGCAAAACCGATGGCCGAGCCCCATAACTTCCGGCCTTGGGGATCATCGAGGCCGCGGCCGAGCCTGGAACAGGCCGGGTCCCGGGAAAATTCCGTCGCGGGAACGAGCCCGCATGAGGCCTTGAGACGGAGGCCCCGAGTTTCCAGAACTCGTAGAAACCAGGATCCATTTCGGTGAGAAAGCGCGAAGGGCTCGTTTCGATGATCCTTCCCCTAATCCGCCGCCAACGACAGGCGCTCAAATAGAGCCTGTCCTTGGCCCTGGTAAGGGAAACGTAGAAAAGCCGGCGCTGTTCCTCCAGATCCTCCCCTTCCTCGTCGTCCCGGGGGAAAAGCCCCTGCTCCAATCCGGTGACGATGACGCAGGGAAACTCCAGACCCTTGGTATTGTGCATGGTTATCAGCGTGACGGCGTCCGACCCGTCCTTCTCCCCTCCTGCCTGAAAGCTGCGGTCCAGCTCGATGGTTTCGAGGAACTCCGCCAGGCCTTCCCTGGCCAGGGGATAGAGGGAGGATGCGTTGATGAGCTCATCCATGTTGGCCAGTTTCTGAGTACCGGCGATCTCGTCCTGGTCCCTGTGATAGGCCACCAGGCCGCTATCCTTGACGATGCTCTCCAGCAGGACCGCCAGGGAGGCGCTTCCCGCGTCGCCGCCCTCGGTTTTGCCGCTTCGCTTTCCTCCATCCGAAAGGGAGTAGGGTTCATCCTGGCTTAAGGCCTTGCCGAGGAGGCCGTTCGTCCTGTCCAAAAGCCCCAGGAATTGATCCATTCCCGCCTTCCCCCGGCCGCGAAGTGCTTCCTTGCTCTGACGGCAGGCCTCGATGGGCGAAATCCCCTCCCGCAAGGCCTTGTCCAGAATACTTTCGACACTTCCCTCGCCCAGGCCCCGGGCGGGCTTGTTCACCACCCGTCTGAAGGAGATTTCGTCCCTGGGGTTGAGCAAAAGGGAGAGATAGGCCAGAAGATCCTTCACCTCCTCCCGGTCGTAAAAACGAAGGGCGCCGACGAGGCGATAGGGTATCCCCCTGCGGGGGAATTCTTTTTCGAAGGCCAGGGATTGGGCGTTCGTCCTGTACAGGATCGCGATATCCGAGAGCGAGGCGCCCTTTGCCCTCATATCTCCGATGATCCTGGAGCAAAAGCCCACCTCCTGATCCTGGTCGTCCAGAAGGGCCAGCTGAGGCTTGGCCCCCCCCGGCCTGGTCGCCCGCAGCGTTTTGCCCAGCCTTCCGGAATTGCGGGACACCACGTCCCCGGCAATATCGAGTATCGATTGATAGGATCTGTAGTTGCGTTCCAGCTTTATGGTCTCGGTGCCCGGGAAAATCGAAGCGAAACCGAGTATGTTTCTGATCTCCGCTCCCCTGAATCTATAGATGGATTGATCGTCATCCCCCACGACGCAGAGATAGGTCGCCGGGCTGAAAAGCCGCTGGAGGAGGAGGAATTGGGCTACGTTCGAATCTTGGTACTCGTCGACCAATATCACTCTGAAGCGCTGCCTTGTCCGCCGGGCTATCGCTTCATCCTTTTCCAATATCTTGGCGGGCAAACGTATGAGGTCGCCGAAATCCACATTGCCCGTTCCCCGCAATCTTTCCTCGTAGAGGGAGTAGACCCTTCTGAGATCATCGTCCCTGATGAGACTTGCGAGGCTGGGAGAGTCCGGCTCGAGCCCATAGTCCTTGGCCCTGGCGATGAGCGAGGCGTAGCGCCTGCACTCGGGCTTGCCTAGGTTGGGCAGTATGGCCTGTACGAGGGAAGCCGAATCCTCGTCGTCGTAGATAACGAAATTGGAGTCGAGGCCCAGCGCCTGGGCGTTGCGCCGCAAAAACCACGAGCCGAAGGAGTGAAAGGTACGTATCACCGCCCGCTCGCAGGAGGCTTCCAAAAGGGCGGCTCTCTCCCGCATTTCCCTGGCCGCCTTGTTCGTAAAGGTGACCGCCAGTATGGATTCCGGGCTGATGCCCCGTTCCTTGACCAGATAGGCGATTTTTGTCGTTATCACCCTGGTCTTGCCCGTTCCCGCTCCCGCCAGAATCAACAAGGGGCTGCCTTCGTGAAGTACCGCCTTGAGCTGTTCGGGATTGAGGCAGGCCAGGTAGGGCGGGAGTTTATCCTGTTCCGTCACGGCTTCCCTGCCTCGTCGGCGGCAAGCGGCTGGGCCTCAAAATCGACGCCGTTGACCGCGTTTATCCGCACCATCGCCCTGGTCCCTGGTTCGAGCTTTGCCTTGACCAGGGTCAGGCCGTCCACGTCGGGCGCCTGCATCCATCCCCTGGCGAGGCTGAGCGCCGATCCTTCCACAGCCTCTTCCGCCAGCACCTCGATCTCCTTGCCGATGAATCGTCGCAGGCGTCGGTCGGTTATGGGCCCTTGCGCGGCCTCAACAGAGGCTTTGCGCGCTTCGGCCAGCTTTTTCGGTACCCTGGCTTTCATCGAATAGGCCGGCGTGCCCTCTTCCCTGGAATAGCTGAACACGCCCAGCCAATCCAGCGAAGCTTCCTGCTGGAATCCCCGCAGCGCGGCGAAATCCTCCTCCGACTCCCCCGGAAAACCGACCAAGAAGGTGGAGCGGATCATGGACTCGGGCAATGTCTTTCGGATGCGCTCGACGAGTTCGAGATAAATTCGGGCCGACCCCTTGCGGTTCATCGCCCTAAGGATTTTTTCCGAAGCGTGCTGAAAGGGAAGATCGAAGTAGGGGAAAATTTTCCGGCTGGAGGACATGATATCCAGCAAACCTTCGGGAAAGTGGTCTGGGTGGATATAGAGCACGCGAAGCCGAAAATCCCCTTCGACCCGCTCCAGCCGTTCGAGGAGGCGCACGAGGTCGCTTTCTCCCGAGCTGTCCCTGCCGTAGGCGCCCAGATCCTGCCCGATGAGATTGACCTCGAAAATACCCCTGGCGACCAGGGATTCGAGTTCGGCGGCCACATCCTCCATGCTTCTGGAGCGCAGGCTGCCCCTGATGAGTGGAATCGCGCAGTAGGAACAACGGTTGTCGCAGCCCTCGGTGATCTTGAGGTGAGCCGAGCCGGGATAATCGAACAGCCTCCTCCTGGGATAATAGCCAAAGGCTATCTCCCGGGGCTGTTCCACGACGATACTGCTTCTTTGTCCTTGCTCCAGGTTTCGCAATGCCTGGGGGGCCAGGGAAAGGTCGGCGTTGCCCAAAACCCCGTCGGCCTCGGTCATCTCCGTCATGAGGGCTTCGGGATAGCGCTGGGCCAGGCATCCGGCGATCAGCACTTTTTTGTCCGGCCAGAAATGCTTGATCGCCAGCGCCGCATCGATGGATTCCTTTTTGGCGGATTCGATAAAGCCGCAGGTGTTTATGATAATGCAGTCGGCTTCATCCCCCGAGGGGACATAACTATGACCGGCCGCCTCGAGCCGGGCAGCCAGCTCCTCGCCGTCCACCTGGTTTTTCGCGCAGCCGTGATGATCGATGAAAAACTTCAAAGCTGACCTCAGTCGAGTTCGGATGAAATGAGAGTCCAGGTCGCGCTGTCCGCCCTGGACCAGGCTAATCGTTTTACCGCTATCTCCCCCGGGGCGCCGATTTCCATATCGACACTCCTGCCTCCCGAGGCTTGAACGGTGAGTTTGACCGCCTGGGCGTTGGAACTCCACAGGGTGAGGGCGTTGGTGACATTGATATTGATGCTCTCTCCCTTTGTGTAATACTTCTCCACCCATTCCTTGCGGTCGGCTTCGTAACGGAAGAGGCAGTTGCCGCGAAAACTTACTTGTACGATAAAGGGGTAGGGGCCCCTGGTCGAGCGGAGAATCACCGTATCCCGGGTATTTCCGGGCGGCGGGACCGCGGCTTCCCGGGGTATGGTCACCTCGCCCGAACCTTCGGTTTCTGCGACGACTTGGTCGGAGAAGCTTACCCGGAGCAGCGCGCCCGAAGCTGGACGATCTTTCTGGAAATCGTTAACCACCACAAGAATATCCGGAACTTCGTCGGCGTCAGGATCGAGTTCGGCCGACTCGCCCAGGCGAAGTTCCTTCGTACCGAAGGGGGTTTCGAGAATAACCGCCTCGCCGATGTTTCCAAGGCTGATCCTATAGACATCCTCGGCGAAAGGAATGAGGAGACTGTCCCCCGGGTAAAGACGTTTTTGAAAATCCCCGCCTTCGACCTTGTACTCCGTCGAGACAGGTCCCTCATTCTTGTCGACGAGATTTCCCTTAAGTCTTCCGCCGGCGATAATCCACACTATCGCCACGCCGATTATGAGGATTCCGAGGCTCCCCACCACGATGGTCCGCAGCGGAGGCAGAGAAGGCCCTCGATGGCTGGGCTGGGTTTCGCTCAAAGCGCTTCGCGGAAGCGGGGCTTCGGTTTTATCGGTTTGTTTCGGAGTATCCCGGGAAAGCTCGGTTCCCTCCTGGGGCGCCGGGGCGCCTTGGGGCCTGCGCCTCTTTCGCGACGGGCCGGGAGTTCCGGATTTTTCCGAAATGCCCGATTCCTCGCCTTTTTCGTCCGGAGCCGCCTGCTGGCTGGTCCCGGTCGACTTGGCATCGGAGGCGGGAGCAATCCTCGCATTATCCGCGCCATCGATCTGCATCGGCTCTGGAGGAATATCCCTGGATCTATACCGGGCGACCAGCGCTTCGGCGTCGAGGCCCAGGTATTCCGCGTAATTCCTGATAAAGCCGATGATATATGGCTCTCCGGGGAAGCCCGTATGATCGTCGTTTTCAAGCTTGAAGAGAAAACGGGCGCTGATGTTCGTTTCCTCCGCTATGCTGTCCAGCGTAAGGCCCTTGGAGAGACGAGTTTCTTGTAAAATCGAACCGATCTTCGCCATCCCGGCTATCTCACCTTCCCTTATTGAAACAGGAAATTGTTATATACATTCGCGCTGGCGGGAGCGTCGTATAAGAATCGAGTGGCGGGAATTTTCTGATTCAGCTTCATGGATGAGAGATCGAAGGAGATTTTTTCGTTCGCCACCGTCCATCCTTCGAGACGCACCATGAGAAGGCTGGATTCCGAAACCGATATCCGGACGGTCTTGAACCCCTCGGAGACAGTCTTACGGGTCAGCAGAAGCCGGTGGACCATCTCCCCCGATCCTGCGTCAAGAGGCTCGGCCTGGGGCGGGGATTTTTCCCAGGCTATGGTATAGTTGCGCTTCATCATGGAAAGGCCCTCCCTGGATGCGAGGGCGACCGAAGCGGCGCCCAGACCGGCGGTTCCGGTTTCCTGCTGAAGCACCGCCCTGTACTGGGGTATATAGACCACCAGGCGTTCCCCATCGAAGACGATCACCTGGTCCGCCGGCTGGGTGAAATCGATTCTAAGAAGCGAGGGCGACTTGAAGAAGAGCTTGCCGCGCATGATCTGCCCGCTGGAACTGATCTGTATGGCCGCTTCGTAATCGTAGATTTCCGCATACCGATCCGACACCTTGGCGAAGAATTGCTCAGCCGTGGCTATGTCCTGAGCGAAGGCGGCCATGGCGAAAACGAGTAGGACCAGGATAAGGAATAATCTTCTTTTCATACGCTCATTTCCCTTCTATCTGCAAAAGGATGCTCGGCATATCCGTCACCGCGGGGGGGCCGAAATACTGAATACTTCCCGGCAATCTGTAATCCGAAGATTTGGACCACCGATCCCGCTGCGAAGCGAAACGCTTGAACGCCTTGCCCTCGAGCTCCACCAAAGCCTTCCTGATCACCGGTTTATCGGCGCCGTGGCGGCGCTCGATGTTCATCATGGAGACCAGAGGTATGCCGCCGGGAACCCACTCCGAGGCGGGAGCGGCGAGCCCGCGTATCGAAGCGATGTAGCCCGAAAGTCCATTGAGAGCTAAGAGAAAAGCGGTAAAACCGAGGGAGTAGCAATAATCCGCGTCGAAGTTGGTCGGGAAAGCGCACCTGCCTTCATAACCCATAAAATGGGTCTGATAGTCGAACTTGCCCTTGTAGGTTCCCTGGGCGGCCATCGCCGACAACCTTTCCTTGACCATGGCCACCAGGAGTTTTTCCGTTTCTATCCTGGAAACCTGGACATTGCCGTGGGGATCCCTGTCCCAGCAGAGCTGGGCGCGGATGTCCGCGGGAAGGGAGAGGAAGAGGGCCCTGGACTCTCCGGGCAGTTGCTCGGCGACGAAACCTACCTGGGCTTCCAGGGAGGGCAGGGCTTTAAAGGCTTCGGCGTCCCGGGCGAGCAGCTCGTTGATGTTCGCGATCAAAACTTTCATCTCGGGTACGAATTCTATGAGACCTTCGGGAATGAGGACGACGCCGAAATTCTCGCCGCCGGCGGCCCGGGCGGCAACGGAAGCGGCAATGGTCTCGACGATTGCCGACAGGCTTGTTTTGCGCGCCTCTATCTCCTCCGAGATCAGGGCTACGTTCGGCCTGGTCTGCAGGGCGCATTCAAGGGCGATATGGGAGGCCGAACGGCCCATCAGCCTTATGAAATGCCAGTACTTCCTGCCCGAGGGGGCGTCCCGGCATATATTGCCGATTAGTTCGGAATAGACTTTCGTTGCCGTATCGAATCCGAAGGAGGCCTCTATCCATTCGTTCTTGAGGTCCCCATCTATGGTTTTGGGGACGCCTACGACAGCGATGGCCTCCCCGTGGGAGGCGAAGTACTCGGCCAGAAGGGCCGCGTTGGTGTTGGAGTCGTCCCCGCCCACGACGACCAGAGCGTCCAATGAATGTTCCCGGGCTACCGAGAGGGACTTCGCGAACTGTTCGGGGCTCTCAATCTTGGTCCTGCCCGAACCGATCATATCGAAACCGCCGGTGTTCCTGTAGGAATCCACCAAGGCGGCGTCTATTTCCTGGTATTTATTATCCACCAGGCCTCCCGGGCCGCCTTTGAACCCGATAAGCCTGGAATTGGGCGAGGCTTTTTTCAAGCCATCGAAAAGTCCCGCGATGACATTATGCCCTCCCGGGGCCGGTCCTCCGGAGAGTAGCACCCCGAGGGTCATCGTTTTGTTCGAGGAGGGATTGCTGCCGGCGCTGAATCGTATCGCGGGCTTTCCGTAGCTGTGGGCGAAGATTTTCTTAAGCGCCTCCTTGTCATGGGCGGGTTCCACAACCGATACGGGAACGGCTTCGATGGAAGCGAGGGAAGAGCCGAGAATTTCGGGCATTTTAGGAATATAAGCGAATCTCGCGTTATGGAGGGGGGAGCGATCCGACATTGTTCCTGATCTCCTAAGATAAATATAGTTAATACTATCCGTTTAGCGCCAAAAAGAAAAGGGATGAGGCGGCGGAACGATCAGCCAAACCGGAAATTGAGCCAATCCTGGCATTGCGAATTCATCGGCAGCGGAATCGGCGCAGACAACGACACCAACCTCGGGCCGGATTATCCTCAACTACCCATGGCTTTTTGCCGATAAACCAAAAAGACATATGAGACGACGCGCAACAGTATGCATAACGGTGGTGTTTTTGCTATTCTCCGCCGCCCTTCTCGCCGCGGCGGAGGGAAAGACGGCCAACCATACCTTGGCCAAAGGCGAAACGCTTTATTCGGTTTCGAGAAAATACAATATCCCCTACGAAGCCTTGGCGGCGGCCAACAATATCACCGATCCGACCAAGATGAGGATAGGAACGATACTTATAATCCCATCGGTCCACAGGGTGGCCAAGGGTGAAACCCTTTACGGCATAGCGCGGCAATATGGTGTCAGCCTGCAGGAGCTGCTTTCGGCGAACAAGCTCAACAGTTCGTATGTCCTGAAAGTCGACGATATCCTGGTCATCCCAGGGCGAAAAGACGGATCCACGGTGGATAGCAACTTGATTCCGCCTCCCCAGGGGGCGATCGTCAAGGCTGATACTCCCAATCAGCCGACTGACAGCACAGCCAAGCCCGCAACAAGCCCCTCGTCAAGCATCACCATCGCGAGCTTCGCGCCCCAATCCACCGTACCCCAATCCACAACACCCCAATCCACCGCCAGCCCAAGCACGACTCTGGCGCAGCAACCCGCCTCCGTTTCGCCCAAGGCCCAGGTTGCCGTACCCATGCCCGACCCTGTAAAAACCCAGGATAAGGTGGTGGATCCTAACCTTGAATGGCCAGCGAGGGGGCAGGCCATGTACCTGGATGGCAAACTCGAAGGGATTATGTTCAAGGTGGCCCCCGGCGAGTCGGCCCGGACAATAGCCTCGGGAACCGTTGTCTCCGCCGGACCTTCCAGAGGTTTTAACCAGGTAGCCTTCGTCCAAGCCAAGTCCGGTTATGTCTATGTCTACGGCGGCAACGAAGTCCTTTACGTGAAAACAGGGGATCAGGTGAACTCCGGGAAGGAAATCGGCCGAATAGGGTTGGATGCCAAAGACGGTTCCCCCATCGCCTATTTCTTTGTTTTCCGAAACGGCCAGCCCATAGACCCGGCCTTGGCGCCCAGGGATTGATGGTACAAAGGCCTTTTTAATTCCGCTTATGTTACTATGCGTGAGGCGAGCCCGAAAGATAAATAGGGTCTGACACTATATAATAGCTCTTTATTTTTCCTCCCAGTGGTGGTATTGTACAACAAGCAGAGCTTCGCGGCGTTCGCGGGCAGCCCGGCGGCGCGTCGTAATTCGCTTTTTCAAAAGTAAGGGCCGAACGAATATGATACAGCTCAGGCCGTATGACGATGTTTCGAGCTCTCGCGGCAGTCTTGAACCGAAGAATCCTGATCATATCCCCTATAAAAGCCGTAAAACAGCCAGACGGGATAAAGCTGAGTCGGAAGAACAGGATCCGCTTTCCCTTTACCTCTATCAGATATCCAAGATCGAATTGCTCGACGCCGTCGAGGAGCAAAGGCTCGGAAGAGAAATAAGCGAGCTTGTTTCCGGGCTGGAGGCTCTGCGGGCGCAAGCGATAAACGCCGACGACCCGATCGATAGCAAGCGCGAAATACAGAAAACCGAACGGCGCTTAACCGACGCCAAGCAGAAAATGGTGAAGGCCAATCTCAGGTTGGTGGTATCGATCGCCAAGGGCTATCAGCATCGGGGTTTGGGTCTTTTGGATTTGATCGACGAGGGGAATATCGGACTTTTGGAAGCGGTGGGGCGTTTTGATTATAGTAGGGGCTACCGTTTTTCGACCTATGCCACCTGGTGGATCAGGCAGGCAATAATAAAAAGCCTGGCCGATCAGGGAAGGGTGATAAGAATCCCCATTCATATGCTCAATATCATTCGAAAGTGTTATTACACCGCGAGGCAGCTCACCCAGGAACTCAGCCGCGACCCGGGGCTGGACGAAATCGCCGACAGGCTGAACATGAGCCGACAAAAACTGATCAAGGTTATGGAGTTCTCCCAAAGCACGGCCAGCCTCGATTCGGTCATGGACGGGGATAATTCCACCTCCCTTTCCGAACTGATACGCGACGATTCGACCGTCGATCCGTATTCCGAGGTTTTTAAAACCACCTTGAAAGAAGTGCTCGACTGCGTGCTTCAGGGCCTGAGCGCCCGGGAAAACACCATTTTAAAACTTCGCTATGGTCTTTCAGGCGAGTCGACCCATACACTCGAAGAGACTGGCAAAGTGCTGGGAATCACCAGGGAAAGGGTGAGGCAAATTCAAGAACGGGCACTGGAAAAATTGAGGGAAAAAGATGAACTTTCGGAATGCGGCGGCTGAAAGACGCGGCGCTCCGAAAGTTCATAATCAGTACTGGAGGCATTGATAAAGTCCGACGACTTTTATCAATGCCCAAGACAGTGTAGCTTTTAGAACATCGCCTGAATGGCGCCCATGCCCTTTGCCACCGCCACATCCTTGGCCGTTTCGCCGGCGTTGTTTCGGGCGGCCTTATTCGCGCCCAGGCTCAGGAGAATCTTGACCGCATCGGCCTTGCCCGCCCGCACCGCGTAGTGCAGGAAGCCTTCGCCCATCGAATCCTTAGTCTCCAACCCCGCCGCCCCCACGAAGTTTCGTAAGGTGGGTTCGGAATTCTCGGCGAGCACCAGGGCAATGGGGCTCAAACCCTGATAGTTGGGAGCGAAGGGGTCGGCGCCCGAGGAAAGGAGGAGGGCGGCGGTATCCATATCCTTTTGCTGGATCGCGGCATGGAGGGGAGTATCGGCATAGCGGTCCCTGCTGGAAGGATTGGCGCCCGCGGAGATCGCGAGCTTGAGGGCGTCCATGGAGGCCCTCGCCTGCACCAGGTGCCGCAGGGGTGTTTTTCCTTCCGAGTCCGCCTTATCCTTGGTGGAGTTGCCGAGTATCTCCCTCATCACGCCCAGGCCTTTTTTGAGCGAAGCGAGGAGCACCGAATCGCCGGCGGCGTTTCTGGCCAATATGTCGGCGCCGGCCTGTACGAGGCTGCGGATGAGGTCCAACTGTCCCGAATCCACAGCCTGATAAAGCGGCGTTGAACCCGCGTAATCCCGGGCATCCACGAAGGCGCCGGCCTTTATCAAGTATTGGGCGATCTGGGTTTGGGCTTCCCGGGCCGCCGCGGCCAGGGGGGTGAAACCACGATTATCCCGCACTTCCAGGGAAGCTCCCCGGTCCACCAGATAGGAGGCGAATTCTTTGTTCTGTTTGCGCACCGCCTGGTGCAATGCCGCTTCGCCCGTATAGTTCCTGGCATCCAGATCCACCCCGGAAAGCACGAGAACCTGCAGGCAGGTCTTGGCTCCGGAGAGCACGGCGGTGTTCAGCGGAGCGTCGCCGTTGCCATCCCGGGCGGAAAGCACCGCGCCGTTGGCGATCAGGTACCTGGTCGCCTCGGCGGCGTCGGTTTTGACCGCGGCATGGAGCAGCGTCTCCTTGGCGGCGTTCACGGCTTCCAGGTCCGCGCCCTTGCCGCGCAGATAATCCAAGCCGTCCGCCAGGTCCCTGCGGGCCGCGAGATGGCCGACCGTATCGCCATTGGAGTCCCGGGCGGTGATGACCGCGGGGGTGAAGAACCAATCGTAAGGGCCATCCTTGGCGGCGAGGGCTAAAAATACCGGGGTCTCATTGGTGGAGTTCGAGGCGAAAATATCGGCCTTGGCGTTGAGCAGCAACAACCCTTGCTGGGCGAGATTGAACCGCACCGCAACGTGGAGGGCGTTGTCGCCGGAGTTGTTCCTTGTGTTGGGATCCCCGCCCTTGGCCAGGATGAGGGAGATAACTTCGGGCGAACCCTTCATGCCCACCGCGGTGGCGATGACGCTGTTGCCCAGGTTGTCCCGGTTGTTGACGTTGGATTCGAGCACGATCTTGTCCACCGCCTCTCGTCCCCGTCCCACGGCGATGGAAAGGGGGCTTTCCCCCGCCAGATTGCGGAGGAACACATCGGAACCGGCGGTGATGAGCGCGTCGGCGTACTGGTAATTACCCGCCTTGACGCAGATCATGAGGGGTGTGTCGCCCTCGAGGTTGGCCGAATTCACCGGCGTGCCCGCCTTGATGAGTTCCTCCACGATGAGGGGTTCGTAGGCGAGCTTGACAGCTTTGTGAAGCGCCGTATTGCCTTCCAGATCCTTGAGGGAGGGGTCGGCCTTATAGCGCAGAAGAAGCCTGGTCATGGAGAGCCGAACCGTGGGAGGCGAAGCCAGATGCAGGGAGGTGTTGCTTTTTGCGTCCCGAATATCGGGATCGGCGCCGTTCTTCAGCAGAATTTCCGCCCCTTCGAGCCAACCCGTCCTCACCGTCATATGGAGCGGGGCATCGCCGTTCACGTTCTTGATATTGGGTGTGAGTCCCCGGGAGAGCAGGAAATCCGCGAAGCCCAACTGGAAGCGGGAAATGGATTCATGCAGGGGCGTGTTGCCGTTGCTGAACCGAACAGTGTTGAAATCCGTGGAGCGCACCGTGGTGGCGAACCAGGCGAATTCCGGGAAAGAGGGACTGGCTCCGCGCAGAATAAGTTTTTCGGCTATCATGGCCGCTTCTTTTTTGTCGGGGTAGAGGAGGGCTAGATCGAGGGCGGTCCTGTCGGCCCTGTCCTTGGTCTGAACCGAAGCGCCCAGATCCAGGAGTACCCCGACCTCGTTCACCATTAGCTTGTCCGAAGCCGCATGGAGGACGGTTCTGCCGTCCTGGCCCGAAGAGTTGATGTTTTTGGTATTGAATACAGCCCGGATCATTTCCGGGCCGGCCAGCAACGCCGCGTCGGCGGGGGTAGATCCTGAGGCATCGGCGACGAAAGGATTCGCGGATCGATCCACCAGCATCGAAGCCATGGCCGGCTGTTTCCTATCGACGGCATAGCGCAGAGGGCTTTTCCCCGCAGGGTCGGTCACATCGGGCTTGGCTCCCAGGACGATGAGAATCTCCGCTATCTGCGGATCGCCGCGCTGCACCGCGTAGTGCAGGGGATAAAGCCCTTGGGCATCCCTCTGGTTGAGCTGCTCTTGGTTCGCATAGAATTTTTTTATGGCGTTGATATCCCCGGCGACGACCAGGTCGGTGAGGCTCGTCTCCTTGGCTAAAGGGGCGCTCGCGCAGCCCGTGGCCAGTAACAACGCCGCCAGCGCAGCGTATAAGCTCAGGCGTCGAAGCCTTTCGGTAACTCTCATTCGTGCGGCTCTCCTTGGATACGGCATATAGACAGGAATTGTCCTTATATGTATCGGCACGATAAGGCCGGCGGAAAATCCCTTTGCTAATCTATATCACATTTTTCCCAGGCTCACCTAACATTCCGAATATGCCGGCGGGGAAGGCTTGCCAAGAAAGCGGCGGAACTCTATTCTGTGCCCAGCTATCCAACCTGGAGGTGATGCAAGGATGCATTTCGGTTCTTTTATGCCCCTGCGCTCGATATGGGACAAGGGGCTGGAAACCCTGGCGAAGGATTTCCCCGATCACCGCTTTTCCCTAGGTTTGAAGCCCGATTCGCCCGAGGTTTCCGACCTCGACCTCATGCTGGCGGGTAACCTGCCCCGGGACGCGTATCTGGCCAGCTCGAAACTCAAAGGCATCTTCCAGTCCTTCACCGGCATCAATCACCTGCCCTTGGCTCAACTGCGCGAGCGGGGCGTTCAAGTATTCAACGTTCACGCCAACGCCTTCGATGTGGCTGAAAAGGCCCTGGCTCTCTGTCTCGCCTATTACGGGCGGATCGTTGAGTACCACAACGATTTGAGCAAGGAACTTTGGCACGGATTCTGGGTCAAGGCCGGGGCGGAGGATAATTGGAACAGCATTTACGGCAAGACCTGCGCCATCCTCGGCACGGGGGCGGTAGGCCAGGCCCTGGCAAGGCTGCTCAAGGCTTTTTCCTGCGAGGTAATCGGCTGGAGGAGAAGGAGCGGGCAGGCTGTCCCCGATGGCTTCGACAGGGTGGCAGGGGATTTGAAAACCGCCCTGGACGAGGCTGAAATCGTCTTCGTAACCTTGCCCGCCACCAATCTCACCCAGGGTTTGCTCAGCAAGGAGCTCCTGGCGGGGATGAAAGGCAAGTTCCTGGTCAACGTCGGCAGGGGCCCCATAGTCGACGAGGAGGGTCTCTATCTGGCATTGAGGGACGGAATCCTCCTCGGCGCCGGCATCGACGCCTGGTATACCTACCCCCAGGGCGGCAGGACCGGGGCTCCCTCCCGCTACCCCATCCACAAACTTCCGAACGTGATTCTTTCGCCCCATGTGGGAGGCTCCACCCACCAGGCCAGCGCCAGGGCGGTGGATCAGACCATCGCCAATATCAGGGAGTACCTGAGGACGGGGGACTGCGCTTCCAAAGCCGATTTGGAGGCAATGTACTAAAGCCCGGCCCGCGGCCGTCCTCCTTTTAGCCGGGTATCCGGGTTTCCGTTGCCCTCGCCGATGGAAGAATCAGAAAAACCGGTTTAGAACAGGTCTTCGGGTGCCTCGATGAGCATATGAGGAAAGTCCGCGTAGAGGCCCAGAAGCTGGTAGAGTCTGTCGAAGGGAATCTTCTCCCTGTCGAAAACGACATAGGGAAGAAGTTCATAGAGCCTGTCCGCGTTATAGCCGCCCTTTCCCGATATCAGGATCATCGTCTCCAGGTCCTGGGCTTCTTCGATAGCCCTGTAGGCCAATGAAAAATTCTTCGTGGCGAAGAACATCCGAACTTGGTAGCCCTCCTGGGGATCGGGAGAGAAGTAGTGGGACAACTCGTAATAGTGATCGGGAAAGATAAATGCGTCCTGGATCCGCTCCACCAGGCGTTCCGAAGGAATCCGCGTCTCGCTGCAGAGCACGATCTGGTAGAGACTGTAAGGATTGTCCCTTCTGAAATCCCTGGCGGCCCTGACAAGCCTGGACAGGCTTTCCGGGTCGTCGGCGTCGGCGAGTAGGGTGACCGAGGAAGCGAGCTTTCCGGGGTTGAGTCGCATCCAATCTATGTTTTCCAGCTTCCTCGTGTCGATGAAGGATCTGAACCCTCCCTTTTCAGCGCCGAAATGCGGAGCCGGGGGCGAGGCCCATTCCACGTCGAAGCTTTCCTCGAAGGCAGATATGGCGTCCACCATGTCATCCCCGGATATCCAGTCGTTGCTGGTCACCCAGTAGGGGGGCAGCTCCATCCTGGACATGCGCCATTCGTCCGCCCTTTCCCTGGCGTCGGTGCCGGGGAGAAAGGAGAGGGGATACAGCTCGGCTTCCTGGCCGAGCCCCTGCATGCCCAAGAAATCGAAGGTTTCGATAACCTGTTCGTACCCATCGAAGGGTAGGCCAAGAATGAGGCCGGTTTTGACCTGGATACGCTGCTTTTGAAGAATCTCGGCTCCCCGGGCGAAGTCCTTCTTGTCCATTTTTCTGCCCACCGCTTCCAAAGCTTTAGGATTGGTGCTTTGGAGCCCAGCCTCGATGGAGGCTACGCCGGCGGCTTTGAGCAGGGAGCCGAAGCCATCGTCCAGCATGTCCAGTCGCAGCTCGGCGTGGATGGGGATAGCGGCGGTATTGACCTGGGCGATCTCCTTAAGCATGTCCGCCGCCCTGTCTCCGTATTGAAACGAGGGGTCCATGAGATATATTTCCGAAACCCCGGTCTGGGAAGCCTGACGAATCAACGCAATGACATCTTTCTCGGAAAAACGCCGCAAGACCGGATATTGCTTGCCGTAAAAACAATAGGCGCAGCGATAGGGACAGCCCCTCAAGGTTTCGATATGGACCGGCTTGTCCTTGAGCAAGGGGAGGGCCCCTATGAGGTAGGGGCTGGGAAGGGTGGAAAGATCGAGCAGCTCCTTCGCCTTGTAGAGCCGGGCTAAGGGGCGATGCTTTTCCATATCCCGAAGAATCTCGGCAAAGGCGAGTTCCCCTTCGCCAGCCACAAGGGTGTTGAAGGGAGATCTGTCCATGATGGGCATACCCTCGGCTATCTCGGGGCCGCCGGCGATAAACCGGGACCTGGGCAACCTTTCCCTGGCCTTGCCCGCGATAAAGAGGCTTCGTTCCAGGTTCCAGGCATAGAGGCTAAAGCAGATTAAATCGGCCTCGGAGGCGACAATCGCTTCGGTAATCGCAGTATCCGAGCCGTAAGCATTGATAGTTCCATCGAGAATGCTCCACTGGGAGCGGGAAAGGATGCCCATGGATTCGGCGTAGGCGGCCAGGTAGCCGGCTGCGAGCGGTACGTTCGCTTTGGAGTCTTCGCCCCCGGGGTCTTGAACGGGCAGCTGTACAAATAATACTTTCATCGTCCTACACTACCTGCCATGCATAGCACTCTATGAAAAAAACAATAATTATTCTACGTCCGTACCTGGGCTTCCCTGTTTTTCGCCCCGGAACCGGGAAAACCCGGGAACAGCCCGGACCAGTTTCCCCTCCGGTCGGGCAGGCTCAAGGCCTTGCCTAGTTTGGCCAGATAACTGCCCCTGGGCAGGTCCACGCCGCCCAGGGTCTCCACATAGAGAGTATGTACCTGACTATCGATGAGGAGGAAGCCCTGGTCGAAAAGCCAGAGGGCCAGGCTTAAAAAACCCGCCCTGGAGGCCCCCGGGCTCAGGCTGAACATGGATTCGCCGAAAAAGGCGCCCCCCAGGCTAAGTCCGTAAAGACCGCCGACCAGAAGGCCTTCCTTCCACACTTCCAGCGAATGGGCATAGCCCAGCGAATGGAGCCTCGTATAGGCTTCGATCATCTCCGGGAGTATCCATGTGCCGCTCTGCCCCGGCCTGGGAACCTTCGCGCAAGCTTCTATGACGGTCCTGAAGCGTTGATCCAGGCTGAAGCCGTATTCCCCCTTGCGAAGCAGTCGAAGGGAGCTTCGCGAAACGTGCAGCGTTTCGGGCAGGACGGCAAAGCGCGGGTTGGGACTCCACCAGAGTATTGGTTCGTCTTCGCCATACCAGGGGAAAATTCCCTGTCTATAGGCCGAAATAAGCATGCCCGGTGAAAGGTTGCCGCCGGCGCAGACAATACCCTCCGGCGAAGCTTCTTCCGCAGGAGGAAAGCGGTAGTCCTTGTCTATACCCAGCTCTTCCAACCTGCCCAGAAAGCGGATCATTCTCGACGCTTAAGGCTGAACCGCCGCTGGTTCTTCCGCTTTTTCGAACACTACTTCCGTCGCCTGGGGCTCGACACTGAACACGATCTGCCCGTCCACCAGATCGGCCACGGCGGTGCCGCCTTTTTCAAGTCGTCCGAAGAGCACCTCGTCGACGAAGAAGGACTTGATCTTGTCCTCCACCAGTCTGGATATATTGCGGGCCCCGAATTCCCTGGAATAACCCTTTTCGGCCAGGAATTTGACCACCGAGTCCCGCGCCACCAGCCTGACCTTTTTCTCGGCCAGCTGAAGGTTGAAATCGTCCAGCGCCTTGGTGACGATGCGCTCGATAACCTCCATGGGCAGATTGCCGAAATGGACCACCGCGTCCAGTCTGTTCCTGAATTCGGGGGTGAAGGCCCGCTCAACAGCCTCGTCCAGGGCGGAATTGCTCAGAGTTCTGTCGCCGAATCCTATGAGGTTCTTTCCCACATCCCTGGCGCCGGCGTTGCTGGTCATGATGAGTATGACATTGCGGAAATCCGCCTTCCTGCCCTGGTTGTCCGTGAGGGTGGCGTAATCCATTATCTGCAAGAGAATGTTGTAGATATCCGGATGAGCCTTTTCGATCTCGTCCAGGAGGACGACGGCGTGAGGATTTTTGCGGACCGTGTCGGTGAGAAGACCGCCTTCCTCGTAGCCCACATAGCCGGGCGGTGAGCCGATCAGGCGGGAGACGGTATGTTTTTCCTGGTATTCGCTCATGTCGAAACGGTGCAGGCTGACCCCCAGCTGTTTGGCCAGCTGCCTGGCCAGCTCGGTCTTGCCCACGCCGGTGGGGCCTACGAAAAGGAAATTGGCCACCGGCTTGTCCGGAGCCCTGAAGCCAGCCCTGGAACGCTTTACGGCCCTCACCACCGCGTCGATCGCGGCGTCCTGGCCGAAAACCTCCTGCTTTAGGGAGACCTCAAGTCCCGAGAGCCGCTCCTTTTCGGAGGAGGAGACCGAACGCTCGGGAATTCGCGCGATCTTGGCCACCACGGTTTCGATTTCCGGAACCTGGATATCCACGACAGTCTCGCCCATGGGCGCCTCGCCGGAAGCCCCCTCGCTGGAAGTCCCTTCGCCCGAAGGTGTTTCGCCCCCCTTCTGTCCGAGCTTGAAGGCGCTTATCCTCGCCCTGGCCCCCGCCTCGTCGATCACGTCGATCGCCTTGTCCGGAAGCCTCCGTTCGGTGATGAACTGGGCGGAGAGCCGCACGGCGGCCTCGAGGGCGTCGTCCGAAAAGTGAACCCTGTGGAATTCCTCGTATTTCGGCCTCAGCCCTTTTAGAATCTCCACCGTCTCGCTCTGGCTCGGCTCGGTTATGTCGATTTTTTGGAAACGCCTGGAAAGAGCACGGTCCTTTTCGAATATTTTGTTGTACTCGTCGTAGGTGGTGGAGCCGATGCAACGCAGCTTGCCCGAGGTGAGGGCGGGCTTTAACAGGTTCGATGCGTCCATGGAGCCGCCCGTGACCGCGCCGGCACCGACGATTGTGTGGATCTCGTCGATGAAGAGTATCGCCTTTTCCTTCTTAAGAAGGATGTCCACCACCTTTTTTACCCGTTCTTCGAAATCGCCCCGGAATTTCGTGCCCGCCAAAAGGGCCCCCATATCGAGGCTGTAAATGGTGTAATCCTTCAAGAGGGGAGGAACGTTGCCCGCAACGATACGCTGTGCCAGTCCTTCGGTGATCGCCGTTTTGCCCACGCCCGCCTCTCCGACATGGATCGGATTGTTCTTGAGCCTGCGGCAGAGCACCTGGATCGTACGCTCGATCTCAGCCTCCCTTCCGATGACCGGCTCCAACTTACCCGCGGCGGCCTGGGCGGTGAGATCGGTGGCAAAACGCTCCAGCGGCCCTGGCTTGAGACCGCGCTTGTCCCGTCCCTCCAGATCGGGTCGCCCTTCGCCTTCGTCCAGGAGCTCGGCTTCCTCGCCGGTAAATTCCCCTATGCCGTGGGAGAGCACTTCCAAAAGCTGAAGCCGCTTGATGCCCAACTTGCGCATGTAGTAGCCCGCATAGGTTCTTTCCTCGTCGTAGAGGGAAACGATGAGATCGGATATCTCCACTTCGTCCTTGCCCGAAGCCTGGGACTGCATGACAGCCCGTTCTATCACCGCCTGGAAACTGGAGGTCTGCACTGGTTCGGCGCTGCTCCGCAATACCGGCACCTTTTGCTCGAAATATGCCTCTATACCCCGCCTGAGCTGCTCCACGTCGGCGTCGCAGCCCTCCATGACGAGTCTGAGCTTTTCAAAAGAAAGCCCGGCGTAGAGAATATGCTCCGGCGTGAGATACTCGTGGTTACGGAGCTTGGCTTCGTTATAGGCCGCGTTGAAAATGGCCTGTACTTCCTGACTGACCTTCATACCTTACACTTTCTCCATGGTGCACTTCAGGGGGAATCCCATCTGCCGCGCCAGGCCGTGCACCTGATTGATTTTCGTCGCGGCGATGTCGTAACTATACTCTCCCACTATCCCTTTACCCTTTCGGTGGACGTCCACCATGATTTTGGTGGCTTCCGGCAGGGATTTGTGGAAGATCGTCATCAACACGGAAACAACAAATTCCATGGTCGTAAAATCGTCGTTCAACAGAATGACCCGGTATTCCTCGGGCTCCCTGGGTTCTACCGATTCTTCCGTCTGGGGGACGACCTCCCCTTGGTTCGATACTATTCCGCTCATTCTTATACTAAAGTATCGACGAATATACTGAGAAACAAGACTATCGAATAGTTTGGTAGTGTTTCAAAGCTTGTTGAAACGGTGAAGCAACGCGAAGGGTTTAGGGCGTATCACCAGAGAGAGACTCGAAGAGTCTTTCTCTGGAGGAGCCAATGCATCACTTCTCTTTCTGGAGCATGTAACAAATTTTGTGTAAACGGCTATACTACTTTAAGGAGCGAGTATGG